>JAEEGL015312233.1_pt1 | contig 49011 bp, 41 predicted proteins | sample 9134231 | NCBI WGS metagenome assembly JAEEGL01 (sample SAMN16246548, study PRJNA631951) | gut metagenome | biome: gut microbiome; feature: rumen; material: fiber-attached | host: Bos | place: Iran: Karaj | collected 2018-10 | reverse complement strand
CAAATATGCCAGGTGATGCAGATAGGATGCCAGTCTCAGGCACGCCGCTACGATTGCAATACATACTGAACCGACCATACCGAGTATGGAACTGTTTTCTGTGATAAAATGATATATTGAGTACTTTTCATCTGCGTCCAGTTTACCATCCTGCTGTTCTTCCTGCGCTTCCTCGTTTTTCGTTACATCCTTTGTTTCTTCGTCCATTACACGCACCGAACCTTTCCTGTCAGCAAAAGCTGCATGAGGGCTTTTTTCTTCTGCTGTTCGAGTTCCAACTTACGCTGATGAAGGGTGATAAGGGTGTCGAGCTTTGAGAAATACTCTCCGATTTTTTCTTGTTCTTCTTTTTGCACAGGCAAATTGATTGGCGTCTTTTTGCCGTTTTCGATTGTATAAGTTCCCACTGTTCCTATTCCAGATGATTCTGTAATAAAGTTCTGAATGAAACTTCCATTAAAAGAATAATAGAAAAATCTACCGTCTATTCTATTCTCATTTTTGAACCAAATAATATTACCATCCTTAAAATATAGCGGTTCTTCGCTGTTTATCAACATTGGAACACCTATCGTTCCGACACCTGTTACAAGCAAATCACCAATTTTTACTTTGCCTGATAATGCACTATACTCATCATATTTCTCTTGTGATATAAATAATGGTTCAGAAACTTCTTCGTTTTTTGATACTGCTACAATATCTCTTGCTCTTAAAAATCTTACACCTGAATCTGTCCAATCGGACTGATGAATTCGTTTTACAGATGTTATTTCCATCAGCTCGCCTAACTTACGCTGTTCCCAAGCATCCGTAAATCCGGCAAATCTGATTTCCGGAACTTTGCTGCCTTTTTTCGGGAACATCTTTTGCAGGAAGGCTTTTTTCTGTTTTTGCAGCAGTTCAATCTGCTTTTGCAGCAGCGCAATCACCGCGTCCTGCGCCGTGAGGATTTCCGCGATTTTTTGCTGTTCGGGGAGAGGGGGGATCATTACAGTAACTTGTGAAACCAACTCTTTGTTCAGATTCTGTACTCCACTGCCTGCTGATAATACATCATACTGTTTTTGAACCTGTGTAGAGCAAAGGGTATAATAAAAGTAATCTAGGATAAAACGATGCTGATACTTGCTTATTACTAACCACCCGTCATGAATGCATCCGTCAATCTGTAGTATATATGGGCGACCATAACTCATAGAATTTGATAGTAGAAAATCACCGCTATATACTTTTCTTGACTTTTTCTCACCTGTCGGCTTTATTTTTTCTTTTGTTGATGTTATATATTTCCCGCCAACTTCGGCATCGCCAATCTTTATCCAGTTAATTCCATTTGAATCTGTCGTTAGATATTGTTCGATCGGACGCGGGGAACCTCCACGGTTTATTTCGCATATATTTCCAAGCCGTATTGTTTCCCACTCCTCCGGCACAATCCCCACTTTGGTTTTCTTGTAGCCTGCGGGGGCTGTGCCGGCGTTGATCTGCGCAATGCGCGCTTTCAGTTCTTCGGTCATGGCGTTCCTCCCTGATTCATTTCAGCAGGCAGCTCATAGATAAAGAGCAGAAGCGATGACAGGAAAGTAATGACCTTTTCCGTTTCCTCTTTCTCCTTAATCACAATCTGATGATTTGCGACATTGCCCGATTGTCGGATAAAGTCCACCCATGCCCTACCTTGTGGCGGAATGTATCCATTACTATCCAGATAATTGATATATGCCGCAAAAGTATCGCCCGCCTGCGCTCCCTGCTCAACAGCAATGTGCATGAGCAGCGTTCTTGCAATCATCTGCGAGGATGTGTAGCATTGATTTGCATAGCAAGTTCTGCATTCATCATAGAGCGTTTGGATATTCTCAGGGAGATTCTTCACATCCCGTCCAAACGGTTCGCCGGGATATGACTGCTTTGAAATCGTGTTATAAATAATAGGATTATGGCAACACGGGCATTCATAAACGAATACCTCGTAGGCTTCATTGGGAAGAATGGTAAATCCAATATTAGGAGCGACTGTCCGTCCGCAATATCCGCAAGTCAATGTCGTTCCGTCAACACTAGTTGCCTCATTATAATGTGCTCCGCATTGAGCATCGAAGATTTTTTTCATAATCCCAACTCCTTCAAATAAGCATTCATTTTCTCCTGCGCCGCTGCAAGCTCGGTTTCCACCTGCGCAAGCTCAGCCTGCACTGCGTCAAGATCGACGGGCGCTTCTTCCTCAAAGGTGTCCACATAGCGCGGAATGTTCAGGTTGTAGTCGTTCTCGACGATCTCCGCCTTTTCCGCGATATAGCTGTATTTTTCGATCACCGCACGGGTGCGGAAGGTCTCCGCGATCTTCTCGATATCACAGTCGCGCAGCACATTCTGATTCTTGCCTTTCTCGTAATTGCCGTCGCCGCTCGCGTCAATGAACAGCACATCGGTCGTCGGGCGGTTCTTGCGGAATACCAGAATGCACGCCGGAATGCCCGTGCCGTAAAAGAGGTTTGCCGGCAGACCGATGACCGCTTCCAGCAGATTGAATTCGATGATCTGCTTGCGGATTTTGCCCTCGCTTGCGCCGCGGAACAGCACGCCGTGCGGCAGAACGACCGCCATGCGTCCATTAGAATCGTCCAGCGAGTGAAGCATGTGCAGCACAAAGGCATAATCACCTTTCGAGGTCGGCGGCACGCCCCATGCAAAACGACCATACGGATCCAGCGACGCGGACATCTTTTCGTCCTTTTTATCGCTTGTGCCGGAGAGGAAGCCGCTGTCCCATTTATCCAGCGAAAACGGCGGATTTGCCACGACGCACTGGAATTTCATCAGCTTGTCGTTCTCCAGATTGTGCGGATCGGCAAGCGTGTCGCCCTGCCAGATCTTCGCGTCATCCACGCCGTGCAGGAACATATTCATCATGCACAGCGCCCATGTCTGGTTGTTGACTTCCTGACCGTAGATCGCGGCTTTATGCGACGGCACCTTGCTGAATGCCTTGAGCAGCAGACCGCCGCTGCCGCAGGTCGGATCATAGATGCGGTCGTTTTCCTGCGGAGAGACAAGCTCCGCGACCAGCTTTGACACATTGCTCGGCGTGAAGAACTCGCCGCCCTTCTTGCCGGCATCCGAAGCAAAGCGCGAGATCATGTACTCAAACGCATCGCCGAGAATGTCCGTGCCTTCCAGCTGCGAGGGTCGCAGATCCAGTTCGTGGAAGTCCGTCAGCAGATTCTTGAGGATCGCGTTCTTGCTCTTTTCGTCACCGAGGTCAACGGTAGAGTTGAAGTCGATCGCCCGGAACACGTTGCGCAGCTTCTCGCTGTTACTGTTTTCGATTTCGGACAGTGCCACATTGATCTTCTGACCGATCTTTGTATCATTGCGGTTTTCGTAGAGATAGTCAAAGGTCGAAGTCTCGGAGAGCGTGAAGCGCTCGTTCCGCATGGCACGGTCAACACGCGCCATGTTGCCGTTATATTCCTCGATATACTTCTCACGGGTTTCGCGGTATACATCGCTCAGATACTTGATGAACAGCATCGCAAGGATATAGTCCTTGTAGCGGGAGCTGTCGATCTTATTGCGGAAGCTGTCGCAGGCACTCCAGAGCACACGTTCGATATCATTTCTGGTTGTCATTTCATATACCTCACATTCTATTGGCTTTTTCGATCAGTTTCTTATAGTACAGCTGCTTATATGCGAGCTGCTTTTCCAGCAGCGCGAGTTCAGCCTGCGCTAGCCGGTTCAGCTTAATGATCTGCTGCTGTTTGTCCAGATCGGGCAGCTTGATCTCGGTTTCTGCAACCGTGCTGGGCTTGATTTGCAGCAGCATTCCCGCACAGCTCAGCCGGTATTTTTTGCGTATTCGTTCGCGGTTCAGATACCATGCGACATATTCTGGCAACGCTTTGTCCGGCTCGGTCCGCACGATTACAAAATGCGACGGAACAAGCAACCCAGTGGTCTCTTCTGTGATGTACACCGCGGTATACGGCTCTGATATTCGGACGATAATATCGCCGGTATGCGTGAAATAGCGATCTGCAAGTGCCTCACTCGCATGAAATGGCAGCAGCGCGTTCTGGTCAATGCCACCGCTGTCAGTTACTGCTTTCAGGTTCAGCAGTTGATAGGTGCAGGCTACTTCTTCCGGCTTTTGTGCTTGTTTTCGCGTCACAACCAAGCCGGAATGAACATCTGCGAATTGTTTTAGCTGCATGAGCACCTCCAATAATAATTCTGTCATGGGTTAGATGTGATTTCTTGATTGCAGTATAGCATATCTCGCGCCAAATGTCAATAGGTTTTCACAAATTTTTTGTCATGTGGTGAATGTGACATTTCTTGAGGTACAACTGAACCGGCAGTACTTAATGCGCTGCCGGTTCACCTTTATCACTCTTCTCCTGTAAACATTTGACGGAATGATATGCCTGTCAGTTCACGAATCAAATTCAATTCACTAAAATTAAAACCAAAACACGCGCCTCTTCGCCAGCCTTTCCGGCCTGAAAATAAGTAATCTAGTTTTTCTTGCAAAAATTGTTTTACTCGGAGTGCATTCCGATCAAACCCCTTTTTTTGCAAATTGTAGATTACAACACGTGACAGTTGAACCTGAAGCACACGAAAATGCTCAGTATATGCACTTTTATCCATGATTCCTAAAATATCTGACAAAGTATCTTCATTTCTTTGATCGAAAGAATTAGAATCATTTTGCGGAATATACTCTATGCTTTCATCTTTTAAAAATGCAAGAGTACAATGAACAAATTGACATATCCGGTTTTGAATGTTCTGAGGTACAATCGTACCATTTTGTCCATGTACAGCATGATCTGTATGCGATAAAACAAGCATATAACCGTCTTGTTTAAATGCAGACGGTGCACCATCTATCGACATATCTGTTTCAGTGTTATCAACTGTATTCGCTATACTCAGCGTTACTTTGTCGTCTTCGCCAGAATAGTTATTCGGAAATGCATCTTGCCAGTTTAAGTATTCATTCTCTGAAATTTTGCCATCATCAGCAAGAGCTTTTTCTTCACACCATTCTTTAATTCCTTCATCTACCAATTCATTCGTAGTACGAATACCAAACATTGTTAATTGAGCTTCTGGTTTTTCCGAGCACTTCACCGGAACAATTAAGCCTTCTCTTTCAGCTTCAAAAAGAAAATGAAAAAAATCGCCGATTGATTCGAACTTATAATAAATAGACGCAGGATTCACTCCTAATTTCTCAGCAATCAAGTCTAGTTTTTCTTGATTAGCCTGACGCTCTCCCGCTTCATAGTTTTGCATCGTTTTTGCAGTAACATCGCACATTTTTGCTAGATCTTTCACCATGACATGCTTACGCTTTCGAATACTTCTGATTCTCTCGCCAGTTGTTTGTTCATGGCGTATTTTGTTTGACAAATACTTTTTCATCATAGCAAGAACCTTCCTTACCATTCTTCACGAATCGACTCTTGGAAGAAAAAATTTTCATTTGGTTATTGACAAATCAAAATGGGTATGCTATAATAGCCCCATAGAATAAGCGAACAAAACTGATATGATAAAACATAATTGCAAATCCGTTCTCCTTGAGAGAACGCTCAGAGAAATCTCGAAAGGAGGTGTTCATAATGGAAAACAGAACTCAGGAGATCGAGTGCTTGCTTGTCGACGTAAAGACTTGTTCTAAAATGCTCGGCTTAGGGCTTCGTACCACATATCGCTTGGTTGCTCAATCATACCGTGAGCAATCTCCACTAAAGATCTTTCGCTTTGGGACTGCCTACCGGATTTCTCGCAAGTCAATAGAAAATTTCGTCGCAGGAACTACACATGGAAATCAAAACATAGGAGGATAATTAAATGGCATCTATTACATCAAAAAAACGTGCATCCGGGATTGTATACTATATCATATACAACCACACGGATGATAAGGGAAAGCGGGAGCAGATCTGGATTCGATGCAATTCCCGACAGGATGCCTACCTGCTTTTGCCGGAAGTTGAGGAATATGAGCGCAACAATCTGTTGTATCCGGTTCCTTTGGAGAACAAACTGTATCGGATCGGAACCGTCGCCGAGAAAGCTCCTGCTGATTACGGCAGAATTATGATCTTGAAGCAGCTGCTCATCGAATATATGGAGCACCGCTGCAAAAACGGTTTTTGGGAAGCTTCGACATTCAAGTATAATTCTTCACTCGCCAAAAACTATATTTACCCATATATCGGGGATATCATGATCAGCAAAATCACAACGAGAGATCTGCAGCTGTTCTACAATAATCTGCCCAATCATGAGGCTGTTCGGCAGCGCAAAAAGGACAAGGTTTCCAAGATCAGCAAGCGTACTGTGCGAGAAATACATAAGATCATCCGCCCTGCACTCTCTTATGCTGTCTCGCTCGGTTATATCAAGTACAATCCGGCTAATGATGTGGAACAACCGAAGCATGAAAGCAAAAAGCGGAAACAGTGGACGGAGGATGAAGTGAAAAAAGCTATTTCTTTGTGCGATGACAGGGATTTGCAGCTGATGATGCAGGTGATGTACTGCGCGACTGCACGCAGCGGAGAGCTGCTCGGGCTGCAATGGGACTGCGTCCATGTCTTCGGAGAGGATGCACAGCATCCGTACATTTATATCGACAAGGAGCTTGCACGCCTTGATAAAAACAGCATTGATTTTACCGAAACGACTGTTTTTCAGACTTTTCCTCCTAACAGTCCCAGCCAGACTACACTTCTGGTATTGAAAAAGCCCAAGACTGAAAGCAGCGTCCGGAAGGTCTATATCCCGTTTTCGCTTGCTGAAAAGCTCCGCGAATATAAGAAGGTGCAGGATGAAATGCTCTCGTTCTGCGATTTCCCGACCTATAATATGGTCTTCTGTCATGACAACGGAAGACCGATCAGCGATGATACTATGCTGAAGCGGTTTAAGCAGCTTGTAAAGAAGAACGGTCTTCGTCAGGTTGATCCTTATTCGCTCCGGCATTCCGGTGCAACTGCAAAGCTTCGCGCCTCAAGAGATATCAAGGCGGTCCAGGGCGATATGGGCCACAGCAGTACAGACATGCTGCTCAATGTGTACGCAGACATCGTGGATGAAGAACGGCAGAAGCTGGCGACACACATGGAGAACAATCTTTATGCCGGAATGCTGCCTGACTTGCCTGATACAGAGACGAGCAGAAGCTCTCAGTAAACCGAAATGTTAGCGGATGTTAGCGGAATTGATTCTTTTTTCAGAAAATCCGGCAGTTATGTTAGCGGATTACAAGACGGAAAGCATCATCCCGAAAGGCACATTTCAACCAGTACTTCAATACAAAAGAATCGCGGCTCCCATTGCATGAACGAAAAAAGAACCGCGAAAAACGCGAATATTCGCGTATTTCGCGGTTCCAGGACGCCCCGGACAGGAATCGAACCTGCGGCGTTTCGCTTAGGAGGCGAACCCTCTATCCTACTGAGGTACCGGGGCATATTCAATTTTGAAATGAAAAAGGCGGCTCTTCAAAGAATGGTTTAGGAGGCAGCCGCTCTATCCTACTGAGCTATCGGGGCATATATTTCGCTGCGCGGACACCACACAGCACTCATATTATACCACATCTTCCACATCAGGTCAAGCATTCACAGATAAAAAACGGCAGATGCCTTCTGAAAAGCATCTGCCGTTTGCATCAGAAACCGGTTTACGCTTTCGGTGCCAGATCCGCAGCCGTTATGAGCTTGCTGATATAGCGCAGAATTTGCAGCGTATCATCCGCATCAATATTCCCGTTGTGCGATACATCCGCATTTTGCTTGCCTTCCGCGGTGATCTGCACCGTTTTATCCTCGGCAGCAAAGCGTGCCACGAGAACCGCATCGGATACATCAATTTCACCGTCGCAGTTCGCATCGCCCCAGACCGTGTTCTTCGCACCGGTCTCAGTTGTCTTATCCTTGTTCGTGCTCGTCGAAGCGCTGCTCTCAGTCTTCGCGGTCGTTGTCGTAGTGGTCTTCTTCGTGGTCGCAGTTGTTGCAGTGGTGACAGGGGGCTTCGAGGTGCCCGTGATCTCGCCGTACACGATGCCGCAGCCGACCGTGGACATATAGACCTTGCCGAATGTGCTCATATCGCCGCAGAGATAGTTGCCGTTGCCCGTACCGCCGTAGAGGTGATCGGTATTGATGCAGACCCATGTTTTGCCCGCATCTGTCGAGCGGTAAATGCCCTCCGGATCGGTCTCCTGCGGCTTGCCGTACATATACAGCGTATTGATGCCGCCGGTCTTTTCCGGTGCACCGTAGCCGACGGTTTTTGCATAGAACACAGTATCCAGCTTCTCCGCCTTGGATGCGCCGTCAGTCAGGATATACATGCCTTCCCAGCCCGCAGCCATTGCAATCGTATCCTTTGTGATATAAGCCGGATCACCGGTGCTGTCACACATATCATAGCGGCAGATCGTCTGACCGGTAAAGGTCTTGCCGTAGTCCTTGCTGATGAAGAAGCCGTAGTGGGATTCTTCCAGCGTCGGCTCCTTCTTGCTGATGTCGGATGCCCAGTAATCATTATGCTGGACGCCGGATGCATAGACAATGGACGCATCGTTGGGATCGACAAGCGTATAGACGGTCTTGGATGCGGAGATACCCTCACACTTCGACCATGTCTTGCCGAGGTCATCGGAATAGCTGACGCCGCCCGATGTGCTGGAATTGAGAATGCGGTATTTGCCCTTAGAGAGCATGGTAATCGAGAGCTTGCCGCCGGTTGCAGCAGGTGTAAACGGTGTCCAAGTCTTGCCGCGGTCGAGCGTATAGAACGCGCTGCCGGTATTATTGCCGTCGCCGTTTGCGGTTCTTGCCCAGACATTTGTATCCTGCGGGCAGACCGCGATTGCGGAGGTGCTTCCCATATTCGGATTATACTGCGGCGGAATCGAATACACATCGTCATGCACGAAGCCGTCATAGTCACCGATTGCAGAGAGATTCAGACCGTCCGGCGTACTGGTGAAGTCGAGCGAAACGACCTCCTCAATGCCGTCCGGATGGAAGGTGAAGGTCGGGAGATTGTCTTCATCCTGACTCCAGAGATTCGTGCAGATAAACACGCCGTTTCCGGATGTAATGAACATTCTGTCCGGATTGCGCGGGTCCGTCACAACCGTACCGGACCAGTGGATCGCCTTATCACGAATCCATGCATAGCCGCCGTCCTGCAAATAATTGGAGATGAGCGGCTGATTCCAGCCCTTGGTTTTGCCGGGGGTAAAGTTCTCCCATGTCTTGCCGCCGTCGAAGGAACGGAAATACTGGTCGCCCCATGCCGGACCGTGCTCCTCTGTCCACGGCTCCCATTCCTGATCCTTCCAGCAGCCGCAGGTACCTGCGATCATGTGGTCGGGATTGGAAGGGTCCGCCCAGATCGAGCCGTAGCCGCCCTCGAGATCGAATTTTTCGACCGTGCCGGCTTTCGGATCATAGCGGTAGCCGCCGCCTGCCGTACCCTGAAATGCCAGACCTGCCATATAGCTGATGAGCAGTCTGCCGCTCGGATCGACATTGATGCGGGAAGGATAATATTCCGTCGGAAGGTCCTTGGAAAGCGCCGTGAACTTGTCCGACTTGACATCGGCAACATGGACGTTTGCAACGCCGGATTTTGCCGTTGCGACATAGACCTTGCCGCCGGTAATTGCGATTGCAGAGACGCCGTTCTGCGTCTGATATGCGCCCTTCATCGTGCAGCGCGCAACATTCTCCGTCCATGTCGGCCAGAGGGTCGTTTCGGAGAAAAGTCCGAGATCGTCATAGCCGATGACCGGCGCCCATGTCTCGCCGCCGTCTGTGGACTTGATCAGCGCAGACTTGGAATTTTCATCCGAGGTCACATCGCCGCCGGCATAGATCACCTTCGGATTATCCGGATCGACTGCGATCGACTCGCCGAACTGTCTGCCGTCGCCGTTGCCCATGACCTTGATCAGATTCGTGATATTGATTTCCTTGAAGGTCTTGCCGCCGTCAGTCGTCTTGAAGACAACCGTCTTCTCAGAGGAGAAGTAAGCGCAGCCGCAGAGGAAATAGACCGTATTGTCATCGGTCGGGTCGATTGCCATGGCATCGACGGAAAGCAGGCCGCGGTCCGCATCGGTGATGAAGCCGAAGAGCTGCTCCCATGCCTCTGTTTCGTAATTGTAGCGGTATGCACCGCCGACGTCGGTACGTGCATACATGACCTTTTTTCCGGTGACAATACCGGAGACGAAGCCGCCGCCGCCGATGCGCAGCGTGCCCCATGTCATCGTGTCGGAGATGTCCTTGGTTGCGGCAGCAGAGACCGTGCCCGTGAGCGGAACAGCCGCTCCGAGCAGGGAAACTGCCGTCAGCGCGGCAAGCAGATGCCGCAATGCAGTTCTTTTCATAATGATAACCTCTCGAAAATAAAATATTGTGGATTTGCGGTTTCTTTCGGCTGCGGCGCCCGTAACTGCCCCAGCCTGCTCTATTATATCACGTTTTCCGCACGGGTTTCAATGCCTAATAATGAAATATGCTGTCCGATTGTTCCTTTTCTGCGGCATTGCTTTTTGCCATGTCAGCTTGAAAACTGCATTCTCAGCACCGGCTGCGGATACATGAGACTGCGGTTTTCAATCCTGTGCGTAATTAGATGATAGTTTATCTATCACTGTAATTCCGGTAATTGCGTAAAATATCTTGTGAAAATGCACAAACGGAAAGCCTGATTTTCGGTAAAACGTAGAAAATGATTTTCACACTTGCAAGGATTTTTAACACATGGTATAATAAGCGTATAAATTCCGTTTGCGCCAGACAGCCCGTTTTTTCAAAAATCGCGTGTTTCCGAAATTTTCGCATCGGATCTATGTCGGCGCATGCGGCAGTAAGGAGAGTCTCACACATGAAAAACTTAGACACCGCAAAAATCAAAAACATCGTTCTCACCGGACACAGCGGCTGCGGTAAGACCGCTCTTGCTGAAGCACTGCTCTATCGTGCCGGTATCATCGACCGTATCGGAAAAGCAGCAGACGGAAATACCGTTTGCGATTTTGATCCGGAGGAGATCAAGCGCAAATATTCAATCAATCTCTCGCTCGCGAGTTTTGAATACAGCGATTTCAAGATCAATCTGCTGGATGTTCCCGGTCTGATTGATTTTGCAGCCGCAACCAATGAAGGCGTCTATGCAGGCGACACCGTTATCATCTGCGTATCCGCAAAGTCCGGCGTCCATGTCGGCACAATCAAGGCATTCCAGGCAGCGAAGAAGCTCGGCAAGCATATCCTCTTCGTCGTCACGAAGATCGACGACCCGAATCAGGATTTCTACACCGTTCTCAACTCCCTCAAGGAGAACTTCGGCGCAGCCGTCTGCCCGGTTATCGTACCGGAGATCGTCAACAACCAGTTCAAGTCGCTCGTCCACCTCGGCAGAATGAAGTCCTATACCTATGATAAGAAGGGCGTTTCCGTTGCAGCCGATGCAACCGGCATCGTCCTGAATGATAAGGAAGGCGTCACCGCCGATTCCCTCATGGACGGTCTTTCCGAGGCAGTCGCAGAAACCAGCGACGAGCTCATGGAAAAATTCTTCGAGGGCGAAGCCTTCACGCAGGAGGAGATCAGCCACGGTATCCACGAGGCAATGCGTACCGGCCGTGCAATGCCGGTCTTCACGGTTTCCTGCACGAATCCTGCCGGCTGCGATCTGCTGCTTGAGTTCCTCAAGTACATGCCGGATCCCTCGACTGCATCCGCACTCAAGGCAACCGACAAGGACGGCAAGGAAGTCGAAGTCAAGGTTGATTCCTCCGCACCGCTTTCCGCTTTCGTATTCCGCACCGTTGCTGACCCGTTCGTCGGCAAGATGAGCTTCATCAAGGTCATCACCGGCACGCTGACACCGGATAAGGACCTCGTCAATGCATCGACCGGCGCTTCCGAGCATATCGGCAAGCTCTACACGATGCTCGGCAAGAAGCAGACCGAGGTCAGCTCCGCGGTCGCAGGCGATATCGTGATCGCAACCAAGATTTCCGCAAACACCGGCGATACGCTCTGTGATGCGGCAAAGGTCATCTCCTACGAAAAGGTGCAGTATCCGAATCCGACCTACCGCATGGCGGTCAAGGCAAGCAAGCAGGGCGATGAGGCAAAAATCTCGAACGGTCTCCAGAGACTGCTCGAGGAGGATCAGGCGCTCTCCTTCGGTCTCGATGCAACGACTAAGGAGCAGGTGCTCGCAGGTCTCGGCGACCAGCATCTGGATGTCGTCAAGGCAAAGATGAAGGGCAAGTTCGGCGTCGATATCGTTCTCGAGGAGCCGAAGATCGCTTACCGCGAGACAATCCGCAAGAAGACCGACAAGGTGCAGGGACGTCATAAGAAGCAGTCCGGCGGTCACGGTCAGTTCGGTGATGTCTGGATCGAGTTTGAGCCGACCGACAGCGATTCCCTCGTCTTTGAGGAAAAGATTTTCGGCGGCGCAGTCCCGAAGAACTTCTTCCCGGCAATCGAAAAGGGCTTGCAGGACAGCGTCAAGAAGGGCGTGCTCGCAGGCTGCCCGGTCGTCGGCATCAAGGCAACGCTGCTCGACGGTTCCTATCACCCTGTCGATTCCTCTGAAATGGCATTCAAGATCGCTGCCTCCCTCGCATTCAAGGAAGGCATGAAGCAGGCGAACCCGATCCTGCTTGAGCCGATCGGTTCCCTCAAGGTCACGATTCCGGACGACAAGAACGGCGATATCATGGGCGATATCAACAAGCGCCGCGGCAGAGTGCTCGGCATGGAGCCCTCCGGCGACGGCATGACCACAATCGCTGCTGAGGTTCCGGTCCGCGAGATGCATGACTTCACCATGTATCTGCGTCAGGTCGCAAAGGGCATGGGCGAATTCACGTTCGATTTCGAGCGTTATGAAGCACTGCCTGCAAACCTCATCGACGAGGTTGTTGCCAGCGTTAAGAATGACGATGAGGATGAATAATCTGTTGTCTCCGGCAGAATGATTATGGGGACGCGGTCCGCAAATCTCTGCCAATCATAAGATAGAGAATGCCGCTGAAATCTGTAAAGTTATCAGATTTCAGCGGCTTTTCTTTATGATGTGAAGTGGAACGTAATGATATCGCCGTCGGCAACTTCGTAGGTCTTGCCCTCCATGCGGACAACGCCCTTTTCCTTTGCAGCGACCATATTGCCGCCGTTCGCCATGAAGTCCTCGAAGGAAATGACCTCGGCGCGGATGAAGCCCTTTTCAAAATCCGAGTGAATTTTGCCCGCTGCCTGCGGCGCTTTGGTCCCCTTGCGGATCGTCCATGCGCGGCACTCATCGGAGCCGCCGGTCAGGAACGAGATCAGACCGAGCAGCGCATAGCCTGCGTGAATGATACGGTTCAGACCGGATTCCTCCAGACCGAGATCGGCAAGAAATTCCTTCTGCTCATCCTCTGCCATATCGGAAATCTCCGCTTCAATCTGCGCACAGATCGGGAAGACCGCAGCATTCTCCGCCTTTGCGATTGCCTCAACCGCCTGAAAATGCGGATTGCTGTTCAGGTCGCCGGAGAAATCGCCTTCGGAAAGATTCGCCGCATAAATGACCGGCTTTGCAGTGAGGAGCGGTGTTTCGAGAATCACTGCCCATTCATCCTCCGTGCAGTCAAAGCTGCGCGCCGGTTTTTCGTCGCTGAGATGTGCCTGCAAACGCTTGAGCAGCTCGACATCCGCCTGATATTTCTTATCACCCTTTGCGAGCTTGGCGGTCTTGTCAATGCGGCGCTCAATCAGCTCGATATCCGAGAAGATCAGCTCCAGATTGATGACGTCAATATCCCGCTTCGGATCAATCGAGCCGTCCACATGCACAATGTTGTCATCCTCAAAGCAGCGCACGACATGGATGATCGCATCGACCTCGCGGATATCCGCAAGGAAGCGGTTGCCGAGGCCCTCACCCTTGGATGCGCCCTTGACCAGACCTGCGATATCAACGAATTGCAGCGTTGCCGGCGTAAACTTTTTCGGCTGATAGATTTCTGCGAGCTTCTCGAGCCGCGCATCCGGCACCGAGACGATACCGACATTCTTGTCGATTGTGCAGAACGGGTAGTTCGCGGATTCCGCGCCGGCATTTGTCAGCGCATTGAACAGTGTACTTTTGCCGACGTTCGGCAGTCCGACCATTCCGAGTTTCATGTAACTAAATTCCTCCTGTGGATTCTGTCAATCCAGATTATAGAAAACGGATTACCGTTTCTTTTTGAGATATGTTCCGAGCGCAACGGCACCGACGGCGCAGAATGCAGTAACCGCAGCGGCTGCGGCAATCTTTTTTCTGCGGGAAGTCTTCTGCTCCTGCTCGGCGGCTGCGGTGGATTTTTCATCCTGCCAGCCGTGGGGGAAGAAGAGATTATGCCGCGCTGCATGCTCTGTATCGGGCGCATCCGGCGTCAGCGATTCGCAGGCAGACATGTCCATATCGGGGATACCGGCGATTGTGCAGACGGCGCCTGCCGCAACAAACCGGAAATTCAGCGCCTCGGCTGCCTCGGGTGCCGTAAACGGAACGGCAAAAAGCAGCCAGTGATTCTTTTCGAGCAGCGGCTTTGTGTGATTGCGGTTGAGGCGGAAGCGCAGGCGCTGCTCCCATGCATCGCCGAAGATTTCGAGCATGCAGGTTTCATCGCCGCGGCTGTTCTCGCCGCCGTTGAGCCAGAAGCAGAAGCGGTACTGCGCACCGGCTTCGAGCCAGCCCGTCTCCATGGGAATCTGCGAGGTGATTGCCGTCCAGTCGGCGCCGAAGTCTCCGAGCTGCCACGCATCGACGGTTCTGCCGGAAAAGCCGCGCACACGGGTCTCCGAAGCCGCATTTGTCGAGATCATCGGGTCCGGTTCCCAGCGCTCGGGGCAGAAAAACAGATCGCGCATATTTCATACCGCCTTTCAATACAGAATCAGTCTGTCATACACTTCTATTTTATCACAAACCGATATTGATGTCAAGCAGTGACTGCATCCAATCATCCGAAGATTTCCGGCAGCGTCCCGCGCCCGATAAAAAACCGGACACAGGATCAACAGAGAAAGATTCTGCACTGTATTTGTTTTCTCATTTTTTGATCTGATGATTTTTATTCTCTCACATTTTGTGATATATCTGCAAATAGTACATAAAAAATATTCAAATTCCATTGCAATAAATGGGACAAACATGATATAATGAGACAAAGCAGAAAAGAGAATGCTTTGTTACGGGGAAAAATTTATATAAGAGAGGTCTTTTTATTTATGAAGCTGAGGAAACTGTTTTCCGCTGCTGCGGCAGCCGTGCTGCTGTGTACTGGCAGCGGATTTGTCATGCCGCAAAATGCGGACGCAGCCGTACCGATCACGTTCTCCGGCATTTCGGGACTGCCGTTTGCAAACGGTGATCCCTTCAAGGGCGCCGATATCTCATCCGTGATCGCGCTGGAGCAGAGCGGCGTCAAATTCTATGACCGCAGCGGGAAAGAACAGGACATCTTCAAGACGCTTGCAGAGGCAGGCGTCAATACAATCCGCGTCCGCATCTGGAACGATCCGACCGGCGCACAGAATCACATGACATACGGCGGCGGCGCCAATGATGTCGCGTGTGCAGAGAAAATCGCAAAGCGCTGCGCCGATGCAGGCTTGAAGCTCTTTGTCGATTTCCATTATTCGGATTTTTGGGCAGACCCCGGCAAGCAGCGTGCACCGAAGGCATGGGAGAATTATTCCGTCAGCCAGAAGGCGGATGCAATCTACCGCTTTACCGGTGAAACGCTCAAAAAGCTGAAAGCGACCGGTGCGGAGATTGCAATGGTACAGGTCGGCAACGAGACAACAACCGGCATGTGCGGTGTGTCGCTCGACAAGGGAAACTGGGGCGATGCCGTCTGGAAGGACCTCACGAGCCTGTTCAGTGCAGGTGCAAAGGCGGTCCGCGAATTTGATAAAAATGTCCTTGTCGCACTGCATTTTACCAATCCGGAAAAATCCGACAACATGAATTATATCGCCGGAAAGCTCCGCCAGAACAATGTGGATTACGATGTCTTTGCAACGTCCTATTATCCCTACTGGCACGGCACGCCCGACGGGCTGAAAAATACGCTGACAAATATCGCAAAGACCTACGGCAAAAAGGTGCTCGTCGCGGAGACCTCGTGGGCATATAACTTCGAGAATAAAGATGCGGGGTCTAATGTGATCTCCTCGCAGCAGGACCTCGGCAATTATGTCAGTTATCCGGTCGGTGCGGACGGGCAGCTTGCGTTCCTTGAGGACCTGTTCCGCGCGGTCGCCGCGATTCCGGACGGCAAGGGCATCGGCGTATTCTACTGGGAACCTGCATGGCTTGCGATCAATGCCGTCGACAACCAGCGCAAGCAGCTCTGGAATCAGTACGGCGGCGGCTGGGCAACGCAGAATGCAATGGAATATGACGCGGATGCGAAGTATTACGGCGGAAGCAGCTGGGAGAATCAGGCGCTGTTTGATGCCTCCGGCAAGCCGCTTGAATCGCTCTATGTCTTCAACAGCGTTCACGGCGATTCGGTCACGCCTGCCGTGACGGGTACGGTCAGTCCGGATGCATCCGGTGAAAATCTGTTGCAGAATCCGGATTTTGAGCTGGATAAAAAGGCAACGCAGAATCCGACCGGCTGGACGATCACCGATCCGCCCGCGGACGGTCATATGGATGTCCGCAAGGAGGATGCAAAAAACGGCGAATATGCGCTGCACTGGTACAGCAAATCATCCTTCCGGTTCGCAACGGCAACGGCTTCGGTCAAGGCGCCCGTTTCCGGTACATATGAATTCAAAGCGAGTTTTCAGGGCAATCCGGCAAGCTCGATCAAGGTCGGACTGTATTCCGACAGCGACAGCCGCTTCATGACATTCAGCCCGACCGGCTGGAACAACTGGTTTGCGCCGCCGATTACGGTGCACGCAAATGCCGGCGAAAACATTGATATCATGATCAGCGTGAACGGCGAAGGAGAAGCCTTCGGCTCAGCAGACGAATGCGTGCTCTGCTTAAAGCAGGCGGATCCGGTCACAACCACGCAGACAACCACCACAAAGAAGGCAGCGACGACCACCACAAAGAAAACAACGACTACCACCACAACCACTACTACAACGACAACAACGACAGCAAAAACTACTGCAACCACCACGACCAAAACGACTTCCGCCGCAACCACCACAACAACGACCACGACAACAACTGCCGCCGCACCGCCTGATGACCGTCCGCAGATCAACCGCGGCGACTGTAATTGCAGCGGCATCGTCGATGTCTCCGATGCGGTGCTGCTGGCGCGGTTTGTCGCGGAGGATGCCGGCGCGAATATGACTGCACAGGGACGCCGCAATGCGGACTGCGACGCAGACGGTGAAATCACAAGCGAGGATGTCATTGCAATCCTTCGGAAAATCGCAAAGCTCGACTGATGCAGATGCCCTTCTCCGGTTCTGTTCGGAAAAGGGCATTTTTTGCGGTATTTTTCGCAGTTTCCGCTGTCCGGCAACCGGACAGTTCGCGGCATCTGCGCCGCCGGAAAGACGCGCGCCGGCGGTTTTCCGCAAAAATCAGGAACAAATCAGCAAGAATCAGTCATAAATACTGCGCGAAATCGCTTGCATTTTTTCGCAATATATAGTATAATAAAAATCAGCTATGAGCGCGGTTCAGCGCACAGCAGAAAGGAAGATTACGAATATGGACGATTTGCTTCGCAGACAGCTCCAGATTCACGCCTGCAAGATCCGCATGGGCATCATTGAAGGCGTGTACAATGCAAAATCCGGCCATCCGGGCGGCTCGCTCTCTATCGCGGATGTGCTGACGTACCTCTATTTCACCAGAATGAATGTCTACCCCGATCAGCCTGATCTCGCAGAGCGCGACCGTTTTGTGCTCTCCAAGGGTCACACCGCACCGGCGCTCTATGCAACGCTGGCTGAACGCGGCTTCTTCCCCATGGATGAGATGAAGACGCTCCGCCACATCGGCGCCAGATTACAGGGCCACCCCTGCATCACGATTCCGGGCGTGGATATGAGCAGCGGCTCGCTCGGTCAGGGCATCTCCGCAGCATGCGGCATGGCACTGGCAGGCAAGCACCGCGGCGATAACTACCGCGTCTACGCTGTCCTCGGCGACGGTGAGATCGAGGAAGGTCAGGTCTGGGAGGCAGCGATGTTTGCTGCACATTACGGACTCGACAATCTGACCGCAATCGTGGACAACAACGGTCTCCAGATCGACGGCAAGATCACCGATGTCTGCTCGCCGGAGCCGATTCCAGATAAGTTCGCGGCATTCGGCTGGCATGTCATCGAAATGGATGCACATGACTTTGACGATATCGACCGTGCATTCCGTGAGGCGGAAAAGGTCACGCAGCAGCCGGTTGTCATTATTCAGCATTCCACAAAGGGCAAGGGCGTTTCCTTTATGGAGAATCAGGTCGGCTGGCACGGCACTGCGCCGAACACCGAGCAGTATGAAAAGGCAATGGCAGAGCTGACTGCGGAGCTCAGCAGATTGGAGGCGGAAGCATGAGCGAAGTCATCAAGAAGGCGACACGCGAAAGCTACGGCGAAGCACTCGTCGCACTTGCAGAAAAATATCCGAATCTGGTTGTTCTGGATGCAGACCTTGCAGCCGCAACCAAAACCGGTATGTTCAAGAAGGCATATGCAGACCGCTTCTATGACTGCGGCATTGCAGAAGCCAATATGATGGGCGTTGCAGCAGGTCTTGCAGCCGCAGGCATGACGCCGTTTGCATCCTCGTTCGCAATGTTCGCCGCAGGCAGAGCATTTGAGATCGTCCGCAATTCCATCGGCTATCCGCATCTCAATGTCAAGATCGGCGCAACCCATGCCGGCATTTCCGTCGGTGAGGACGGCGCGACCCACCAGTGCTGCGAGGATATCGCACTGATGCGCACAATCCCGGGCATGACTGTCATCAATCCGGCAGACGATACCGAGGCGAAGGCAGCCGTCGAAGCAGCAATCCTGCATGACGGTCCGGTCTACTGCCGCTTCGGCAGACTTGCCGTTCCGGTCATCAACGATCCGGCAACCTACAAATTCGAGCTCGGCAAGGGCGTACAGCTCCGCGACGGCAAGGATGTCACCGTCATTGCGACCGGTCTCATGGTCAATGAAGCGCTGATCGCTGCCGATACGCTTGCAGGCGAGGGCATTTCCGTCCGCGTTATCAATATTCACACGATCAAGCCGCTCGATAAGGATATCATCATCAAGGCGGCAAAGGAAACCGGCACAATTGTCACCGCAGAGGAGCACAGCATCATCGGCGGTCTGGGCTCGGCGGTCGCAGAGGCAGTCTGCGAGGCTTGCCCGGTTCCGGTTCGCAGAATCGGCGTCAACGACACCTTCGGTCACTCCGGTCCGGCAGTTGAGCTGCTCAAGCAGTTCGGTCTGTCTGCGGAGCATATCGCAGAGGTTGTCCGCGAGGCTGCAAAGGCGAAATAATCTATTGATCGAAACCATGATGAAGACTGAATGCGTGATCTGACCGGATTGCGCATTCAGCCTATTTATCAGAACGGAGCGAACTACATGACCTTTACTGAACTGCGGCAGCAGTATCCTGAATTCATTTTTTCGGGATTTACGCCGGTTTATGAAAACGGCACACTGCATATCACATATCATTTTGAAATCGCAGGGCTGTGCGAATTCCATCCGGAATGGTACATCCCGTGTGCAGCACCGGATCTTCGTGACCCTGTACTGCATCGGATGATGTATTCACTCGGCTTGACAGAACTGGTTTCTTATTGGAAGATCACCTGTTCCCCGAAGGTTCGTATTCCGGAAGCAATCGCCGCAGAACAGGCAGAGTGGTGGAAGCGGCTGTATTTCGGCGGATTGGGCGAATTTTTCTACCGCAACGGCATCGAGACGGATTTTGACAGCTTTATGCAGTTTACCTGCGACCACGGCAATCCGGCATTGCGGAACAATCCGGCGCAGTCTGCACAGCGCACAGACCTTTCGGGCTTTCTGATTCCAGTCGGCGGCGGCAAGGATTCGATTGTCACGCTGAATCTGCTGAAAAATCAGCTCGGGAACGCCTATGCCTATCAGATCAATCACCGTGATTCCTCAGAAAAGGCTGCGCTGCTCGCGGGTATCCCGAAAGAGCGCATTCTTGAAGTGAAGCGCACGCTCGATCCGAATATGCTGCGCCTGAACAAAGAGGGATTTCTGAACGGTCATACGCCGTTTTCTGCGATTGTAGCATTCTCTGCCGCACTGACTGCCTATGTCAACGGGCTGAAAACGGTCATTCTCTCAAACGAATCCTCGGCAAGCGAATCGACCGTCTCGGAAGCAGAGGTCAATCATCAGTATTCCAAGAGCTATCAGTTTGAGCGCGATTTCTATGAATATGAGCAGAAATATCTCCGCTGCGGCGTGCAGTATTTCTCGCTGCTCAGACCGCTGACGGAATTCCAGATTGCACGGTATTTTGCATCGCTCCCGACTGCATATCATGAGGTTTTCCGGAGCTGCAATGCCGGTGCAAAGCAGGACAAATGGTGCGGACACTGCGCGAAATGTCTGTTTGTCTCGGTGATTCTGTCGCCGTTCCTGCCGCTCAAAGAGATCGCAAGACTGCTCGGCGCGCCAATGTTTGAAATGCCGGAAATGGAGCCCGTCTTGCAGGAGCTCTGCGGTGCGCTGCCGAATAAGCCGTTTGAATGCGTCGGCAGCCGGAAAGAGGTCAATATTTCGCTTTGTCTTGCGATTGCACGCGCAGAACAATCCGGAGAGGCACTGCCGCTGCTGCTCCGCAAATATCAGGAATCGCCGCTGTATGCACAGTATCAGGCGGATGCCGCAGGCTTCGGGCAGGAGTGGGATGCACAGCACAATCTGCCGGCGGAGCTTGCTGCGCTCGTGAAGCGTGAATGCGTGGAGGCATTCCGGTAATGGCGCAGATGCGAAAGCAGCCTGCAAAGCGCAGAAAACGGCGCGGAACGGTCATTCCGAACCGTGATCCTGCCGGCATCGGCTGGGTCTGCTGCGCTTGCTTTTCGGTTGTGCTGATTCTGTGCATTCTGAATCACTCTGAGCGTATCAGCTGCATCATCGTTGGGGCAGCAATCCTGATGACCGTCCCGCTGATGATGACACGCAATATCCGCATTGATTATCACGAGGACAAAGGCTTTGTGTATCATAATCTGCTCGGCATCCGCAGGCGCTACCGCTGGGAGGAGATCACCTATGTCCGGCGTGCCAAACCCTTCGGACAGCGCAAAAAAGGCAAATCGCAGCCCGTCGATACGGTCATTGAGCTCGGGAAGGAGCGGATTCGCGTCGGCTGGGATGCCTATAACAGCGACGATTTTCTGAATCTCGCATGGAAACATTATAAGGAAAGGAAGAAGCTCTATGCCGCTGATCGTGGTCAAAGCATACCCGAAGGATGAAAAAATCAAGCAGGAGATCGCGGAGGATATTACGCGCATCTTCACCGAAAAATGGGGCTGCGCACGCGAAGCAGTCACCGTGAAAATCGAATCCTATGCACCGGAGGACTGGCAGCGCGAGGTCAAGGAGCAGGAGATCGACCCGCATGCCGATGAAATGCTCATCCTCGAAGGCAAAGCGCAGTTCTAAGATGCGTTTGCAGACAACTGCACCCGAAAAAGAAGCCGCTGAAATCTGCGAAAACGCTTGATTTCAGCGGCTTTGTTCTCTTTTGCTTATCTCCCGAAGAAATAATAAATCACACCGTAGACGACCGAAGCAGCGGTGCCGTAGAGAATGACGGGTCCTGCAATCGTGAAAATCTTTGTGCCGACACCGAGAATAAAGCCCTCGGTTTTCGCCTCGACGGCTGCCGATGCAACGGCATTTGCAAAGCCGGTAATCGGGACGAGCGTACCGGCACCGCCGTGCTTTGCGAGCTTCTGATAAAATCCGAAGCCGGTCAGCAGTGCCGAGAGAAAGACCAGCAGCACCGAGGTCCACGCGGCAGAATCGTCCTGCGGTACACCTGCACGGAGCAGCGCCTGCCGGATGACTTCCCCGAGCAGACAGATGCTTCCGCCGATGAAAAAGGCTTTCAGGACGGTTGCCGTGATATTTGTGCGGCGCGAAGCCTGCGCAACCATTTCCCTGTAGACTTCCTGCGAAGGGTCCTTTGCGCCCTGTGAACGGATGATTTCTGTCATACTGCATCACTCCAATCTGCCGGTAGGATGCGCAGAAATCATGCTGTTATGCAGATTTCTTGTATTTTCTTTTCAGCCGCACAAAGTCTGCGCTGATTCTGACCCAGCGGATCACGCAGAACACGATCAGCACGAGCAGAATCACCGTCATAATCCACATGACAATGCTCAACTGTCCTTCCAGTAATTGCTCACGGATATTGCCGATGCTTTGCAGCACAATGAGAATCATGATTACAAGCGACGGCAGCACCTCGCAGCGAATGAGCTTTTTGACCATTTCGAGATGCGATTCGCCGTCACTGAAAATCTCGAGGTCTTCCGGCGAAACACCCTCAGCCGATTTGCGGAAGTAGCTGAATCCGCCGAGATTCGTCACAAATTCCCAGCCGTAATCGCGGAACATAGTATAATAATCCTCGCGCTTCTTCTGATTCCTGCCGCTGTAATCCAGCCGGTAGACAATCTTTTCCGGTTCGCACTGTTCAAAGGTGTAACGATCCAGCGTGAATGTAACGAGACGCCAGCCCTGCGCTGCCATATCCGTGAGATACGCTTCTTCTTTTTCATAGTCTGCGATCGTAAAACGCCGACTGACCTGCTTTACGGCGCTCTTAATCATGTTCTTTTTCAGAATTACGCAGTCTGCGGCAGACTTAACAAACAATATAACGCAGAACAGCAGAAGCGCTGCAAGGAATATGATATAGATCGGACTTTCGGCAAGCGTTTTCCCGTTCACCAGAAGATTCTCGCTTTCTATGTACGCAAACAGAAACAGGGTAACACAGCTGACGACAAACGATATCATCATCGCATCGTGGGCTTTTTCCTTCAATCTGTGCAGGGAAAGGCTGCTGCCGAATAATTGGCTGTCTTCCGCTGAAACATCCGCCGTGAACTTGCGGAAGTAGCCGATTCCGCTGCAATCCTTTACATGCTCCCAGCCGTGACTGCGGAGCTCATCGTAGTATTTGCCGCGGTCACCTTTGCGCATTCCGCTGTAATCCAGCCGGTAGGCAACTTTCTCCGGCTCGCAGCGCTCAAAGGTGTAGAGCGTGCCGTTTGTATCAACAAATCGCCAGCCCCGTGCCGCCATGTCCGTGAGATATTTTTCTTCCTTTTCAAATTCTGCAATCGTAAAGAACTTGCGGACTCTTTTGATGTTGTCACTCTTGACTTTCATTTCAGACACCTCCGATGATAGGGGAAAGACTGTTATGCGCGTTTCTGATATTCTTGTTTGATGCGGCGGTAAGCCTGAACGGACTTCACCGTAAGGAAAATCAGCTCGAACACCAGAAGCGCCAATACCAGAAGTATCAGAACTTCTCCGAATTGCAGCGAATCTCCGTGCAGCAGCTTTGCTGTCACATTGCAGTACCGTTTCCAATTCAAGAGCAGCTGCGCAAGAAAAATCAGATAGATGAGCGGCATCTTTGCGACGAGGAATTTTTTGACCATTTTTATACGGGATTCGCCGTCACTGAAAATTTCGAGGTCCGCCTGCGAAACACCGTCCGCCGGTTTGCGGAAGTAGCTGAAGCCGTTGATATCCTGCAAATATTCCCAGCCGTAATCGCGGAACATTGCGTAATAGTCGCCGCGGTCACCTCTGCGCAGTCCGCTGTAATCCAGCCGATAGGCGACCCGCTCCGGCACGCAGCGTTCAAAGGTATAGAAAAAGCCGTTCGTTTTGACGAAGCGCCAGCCCTGTTCTGACATTTCGGTGAGCCAGTTCTGCTCGCGCTCCCAGTCAGCAATCGTAAAATAACCGAATACACGCTTAATCTCATTTGTCATGTCAAACACCTCCGATGTTTCTGTAAAGCCTCTTGATGCGTGCAATCTCCAGCGAAAGGATTTCCTCGCCGAGCGCCGTAATCTGATAGAGCTTGCGCTTTTCCTCCTCGCGGCTGAACTGTATCAGACCGTCCTTTTCCATTTTGGAGAGCGTGCCGTACATCGTACCTGCGCTGATCGTCACGGCGCCGTCTGTCATTTCCTTCACGCGCTGTCCGATGCTGTAGCCGTGCATTTCCTCGCGCAGACAGAACAGGATATAGAAGCCTGTTTCGGTCATCGGGACATACACACGCCGGAGCTTTTCTGTCATATATATCACTCCTATCTATCTCAGTTCGATGCATCGCGCTTCGATATATCTGACCGTAATGCAAGTATATCACACCTCGATATACTTGTCAAGATTTCTCCGTCCGGTTTGGAATAGTCAACAACCGCAGCATACCGTTCCGTATTGCAGATATACAACATGCACAAAGATCGCTGTATATCCGAAAGAAATCCGGCGGTCAAGCGTCTTATATACAGAACGTTCTGAACAGAAGGGAGGAGCCGCCGATGAAACAAGCGGAGCTTCAAAGCATCATGCAGCGCATCCGCGCAGGCGACGCGGAATCCTTCGCCGCGCTCTATGACCTGCTCGGCAGACAGGTGTATGCCGTCGCGTACCGCATCACACAGAGCCGCGAGCAGGCGGAGGACATCACGCAGGAGATTTTTCTGCGCATCTGGCGCAAGCCGCCGGAGGAAACGGTCAAAAAGCCGCGCGCATGGATTCTCCGCATGACGCAGAATCTGGCGATTGACGCGGTTCGCAGGCAGGAACCGGAGCCGCTGCCCGAGACCGTTCCGGCGGCGCAGCCCGATCTGCTGCTGCGGACGGCACTCCGGCAGGCGCTCGAGACGCTGACGGCGGAGGAACGCACTGCGGTACTGCTGCGCACGGATGCGGAGCTCTCCTTTGCGGAAATCGCCGCGGCGATGCGCTGCTCACTCCCTGCCGCATACCGTTGCTGGCGGCGTGCGCTGAAAAAGCTGCGTGCCGCGCTGGAGGAAGGAGAACGATCATGAAACGGTGGATTATGATACTCTGCATGACGCTGTCGCTGCTGCTGCCCTGCGTGACGGCAGAGGCAGTCACGGTTTATAAGAATGCATATGCGCTCTATTCGGTCGGCTGGGGCGGCGGCTATCCGTATCCGGAGGGCGTGACCGGCGTCTGGTCGGAAACCGGCAGTCTTGATAAGCTGGTCATCGGCATTGCGGCGGATGCGGATGTCGAGCAGCTCAAAGCAGATATCCTCGCGCAGATCGAAGACAAGGACAGCGTCAGCTTTCTCGTGCAGGATTATTCCTATGAGCTGCTGCATGAAATCTACGGCAGCCTGAGCGATGAGCGGGAAAAATACGGCGCTGAGGATGTCTATACCTGGGGCATTTACGAGAACGAAAACTGCGTCAAGATCGGTGCGGATATTGAAAATCCCTCGCCGGAGCTGGAGGCATTCATGGCGGAATGCAAGGAAAAATACGGCGATGCAGTGCAGTTTTACGAGTGTGAAGGCGTCTCGCCGACCGAAGCTGTCGTTCCGATCGAAGCCGTCCCGCAGGAGGGGGACGTCACCGATACGCCGCAGCTTGATATCGGCGGCGAGCCGGACACCGACGCAGTGACAATCGAGGAAACCGATGAAGATGTCCCTGCCGCGGAGGAGGAACAGATGCTTGATGCAGGCGACGGACTTGATCTGCCCGCCGGCATATCGCCCGGGCTCGGCACGGTCGGCATGGAATCCGAGGAGCCGCATCACCGCCCGCTGCTGCCGGTTCTGTGCGCAGGCATCCTGCTGCTCGGCGGATGCTCCGCACTGCTGCTGCACCGGCGCAGGGCAGGAAAAATCATGCAGAACAGCGCAGGCGGCACGCAAACCGCAATCACCGCGCATCCGGATATTCCGGCGCTGATGAAACAGACCGCGGCACGCCCGACTGACGATCTGCGCGAGAAGGTCATCGCACTGACTTCGACGGATCAGTCAAAGCAATAAAAGATACGAAAAAGCCGCTCCAATCAGGCAATACGCTGATTGGAGCGGCTTTCTTGCTGCTTTCATATGCACGCTGTCTGCTTATCCCAGAACAGCGATAACCTCGTGGTCGCCGCCGACGGAGAAGACCGGAACCACATTGCCCTCGACAGCCTTGCCGTCAACGGTCAGGGACTTGATGCCCTTGGAGACATGATCCGGATTCTTGACAGTGATATTATAGGTTGCGCCGCGGAACTTTCTGGTTGCGGTGAAGCCGTCCCATGCCTTCGGAATGGACGGGTCAACCTTCAGACCGTCGAAGTCTGCGGAGATACCGAGGATATACTGCGAAATTGCGACGAAGTTCCATGCTGCCGTACCGGTCAGCCACGAATTCTTGCCCTCGCCGAATCTGCTTGCATCCTTACCTGCGATCATCTGACCGTAGACATACGGCTCGGTCTTGTGCAGATCGGAGATATCCTCATTGAATGCCGGCGCGATCTTGCTGTAATATTCAAATGCCTTATCGCCTCTGCCTGCATAAGCTTCTGCACAGATGATCCATGCATTGTTGTGCGTGAAGATACCTGCGTTCTCCTTGTAGCCGCCCGGATAGGTCGAAATCTCGCCGTACTGGATGTAGTACTTGGAGAATGCCGGATTGTTCAGCACAAGACCGTACTTCGTATTGAGGTACTTGTCAATCGAATCGAGCGTCTTGATATCCGCGCCCTGATCCTTGCCGATCTCGGACATGACAGCGAAGCCCTGCGGCTCGATGAAGATTTTGCCTTCCTCGCACTCCTTGGAGCCGACCTTTGCACCGGTCGAATCGTATGCACGGAGGAACCATTCGCCGTCGAATGCGGACTTCATGACATTTTCCTTCATCTTGTCGATCTCAGCCTGTGCCTTTGCAGCCTCAGCGTCCTTGCCCAGATGCTTCAGAATGCCGACATAGGTCGGACCTGCATAGGTGAACAGTGCTGCGACCATGACAGACTCCGCAACCTTGGAGTAGCCGCCCTCGGCAGCAAACTTCGGGTTCGTATAGGTCTGGAAGCTCTCGCCCGGCTTATCGGAATAGCAGGAGAGATTGAGGCAGTCGTTCCAGTCTGCGCGCATAGCGAGCGGCAGTCCGTGCGGACCGAGATTGTTGACGATGTGATAGAAGGAGACATCGAGGTGATGCAGCATCGGCTTTGCCTTGGATTCGTCGTTGTCATACGGAACGAGCTGATCCAGAATGCCCCAGTCTCCGGATTCCTTGATATATGCGCCGACGGAAAGGATCATCCACAGCGGATCATCAGAGAAGTCGCCGCCGATATCGGAATTGCCCTTCTTGGTGAGCGGCTGATACTGGTGATAGCATCCGCCGTCCTCGAGCTGCGTGGAAGCGAGATCAATCAGGCGCTCTCTTGCTCTGTCCGGAATCTGGTGCACGAAGCCGAGGATATCCTGATTGGAGTCACGGAAGCCCATGCCTCTGCCGATGCCGCTCTCGAAGTAGGATGCGGAGCGGGAGAGGTTGAAGGTAACCATGCACTGATACTGGTTCCAGATATTGACCATACGGTTGACCTTGTCATCCGAGGTATTGACATTGAAGATGCCGAGGAGCTTATCCCATGCGGCTTTCAACTCTGCAAGACCGGCAGCGACCTTTTCAGGCGTATTGTACTTCTCGATCATTGCATGTGCCTTTTCCTTGTTGATCGTGACACCGTCCGCCTCAAATTTCTTGTCAGCCGGCATCTCGACATAACCGAGGATGAAGACAAGCGTCTTGCTCTCGCCCGGCTTGAGGGTAATCTCCTTGTAGTGGGAAGCAATCGGGGACCAGCCGTCTGCAAAGGAATTGGAAGCCTTGCCGTTTGCAACAGCCTGCGGATCGCCGAAGCCGTTGTAGAGACCGATGAACGCATCACGGTCGGTATCATAGCCGTCGATGGTATCATTGACGGTATAGAATGCGAAGTGATCGCGTCTGTCGCGGTACTCGGTCTTGTGATAGATCGTCGAGCCCTCGACCTCGACTCTGCCGGTCGAGAAGTTTCTCTGGAAGTTTGTGCAGTCATCCTGCGCATCCCAGAGACACCATTCTGCAAAGGAGAACAGCTTGAAGCTCTTTGCCGCGCTGCCCTCATTGGTCAGAACGAGCTGCTGCACTTCGCCGTCATAATTCTGCGGAACAAAGAAGGTTGCCTCTGCCTTGAGGTCATTTTTCTTACCGGTGATCACGGTATAGCCCATACCGTGACGGCACTCATAGAAATCAAGTGCAGTCTTGACCGGCGACCAGCCCGGATTCCAGACAGTACCGTTATCGGAGATATAGAAATATCTGCCGCCCATGTCGATCGGGACATTGTTGTAACGGTAGCGGGTAATGCGGCGCAGACGGGCATCCTTATAGAAGCTGTAGCCTCCGGCGGTATTGGAGATCAGCGAGAAAAATGCCTGCGTTCCGAGGTAATTGATCCACGGATAAGGCGTCTGAGGAGACTGAATGACATACTCCTTGCGCACATCATCAAAATGACCAAATGACTTCATTGTGTTACGCTCCTTTTTGCAGAATTGCACTCATATTTTGCGATACCGCGCAATAATTGCGCAGATATACAATATTATAGCACAACTTGTACAATTTTACAAGCCGCTATTTTCACGAATTTTCCAAGCAAACCTACAGCATATTACACAAAGTACAAAAACACAAAGCGAAAAAGCGACCTGTCCCGCATTTTCCCGCGGAACAGGTACGCTGCCGGTTTGTTCGGAGATGCGTGAGAATCAGTATCCCAGGTTTTCGGCGACCAGAATCACACGGATTCGCTTGGGCTGCCGCTGGAAACCGGAGACAACATAGGAACAGCAGATGCGCTGATTCGCCTTGCAGCCCGCAGCAAGCTCTCCCTTGATGCCTGCGCAGATGCCGGTCTTTGTACAGGGCGTATCCTGCTGCAAACGCATCGCATTGACCGGCGCCGCAAGACATCGCACGCGCTTGATTGCCGCAGGGATATCCGGTACGATCTTATTTGCGCCTGCGACCACGATCACCGCATCCGGACCGTAAATCAGCGCGGCGACACGGTTGCCGTTGCCGTCTACATTATAAAGCTCGCCCTGCTCGGTGACGGCATTGCTGCTCATGAGATAGAAATCGGCACCGAAGCTCTTGCGGTAAAGCGCAGGGATGTCCTCCGGCTTCACGGCTGCTCTGTCGAGATAATCGTAATCGCCGGAACGCAGCAGCGCGGTGATGCCGCATTCATCGAGCGTCATGGAGCCGCCGCTTGCAATCACGGCACCCTTCGGAAGCATCTCTCTGACCTTTGCGAGCGCCTCCTCCTTCGTTCTGACCCAGCAGGCATCCATGCGGTTTGCTTCGAGCGCCCTGACCGTCCGCTCCAGCTTCATTTCCAGATGTGCATGCATCGGTTCGTGTACAGAATAATCAGACATGTTTCAATCCTCCCGTTTGTTTCATTTGAAATATTCCGCATTCGCTTCCAAAAAGTCAGCAGGAACATGAATTGTCATGCTCCTGCTGTCATTTTACATCAATAGCCGCCGTACATACCGTAGTAGCTCTGCATCAGCGCCTGCTGATAGCCGAGATAATCAATGTCCAGAACCTTATAGCGCTTGAATGCGCGGTTATTTCTGGTGCTCGGCAGATCGTTTGCGATATTTTCGAGCTTCTTGAGGAACGTATCGTCATAGAGTTCATGACGGACGCTTTCGATTCTGCTCTCATTCCAGAGATCATCGTCGGTCATACGCTCTGTAATATCCAGCTTGATCACGATATAATAGCACTCGTCATCCTTGATCAGCTCCGGCTTGAGCATCGCGGTCTTTTCATCTGCCAGCCAGTTATAGACCTTTTCGCAGGGCGTATAGCTCGGCTCGGTCGTGGTTTCATCCTTCGTTTCCTCATCCTGCTTTGCCGTGGTGCTGACAGCCAGAATGTGCTCATTCTCGAAGTTATAGGTTGCAGCAGTGGTCGTCGTGGTCTCAGTCGTGGTGGTGGTAGCGGTCGTGGCTACGGTCGTATTCTCCGCTTCTTCGTCCGCATCCTTGTTCTCGTCTGCGTCCTTGTCCTCGTCTGCGTCCTTATCCTCGTCTGCATCCTTATCCTCGTCTGCATCCTTGTCTTCGTCTGCGTCCTTTTCCTCATCCGCAGGCGTGGTCACTGCATCCGCATCCTCGGTATCGTCGGTGGTTGCGGCGGTGTTGCCGTCCTTATCGGTCGTCAGCTTTGCGGTGGTTGCGGTGGTGATTGTGCTGCCGTTCTCGTCGGTCGTCGTGACGGCTGCCTCGGAGAGCGAGGTCACATAGTTGTTATGCTCCTCGATCAGGAAGTTAAATTCGTTCAGCAGATCGGTCGCATTGCCCTTCTTCTTATCAAGGCGCTTGAGGTAATCGTTTGCCATCTCCTCAATCTTCTTCTTGCCGTCCGCCTTGAGCAGATTGCCCTCGCCGTCCTTGAGCGGCATCTCGATATACTTTGCACGCAGATTATTCTTTGCGTAGTGATCGTAGAGCTCCTCGGTCTGAATATTCTCAGAGCCGCCTTCGCCGTAATATGCCTCCCAGATTGCATCCTGCTTGTAGGAATTGAGCACAATCGCCTTGACGGTCTCCTCACCGATGCCTGTGCTCGTGAAGAAGTCGCCATAGTAATTCATGCTGGATGCTGCATTGGCATCCGCCGCTGCGAGCTTCTCGCCCGGAAGCGTCAGACCGAGCGCCTCAAATTCTTTCTCGACTGCGACAAAGGTCTTGCAGTATTTCTCTGCCTTGTTCTGGATCCATTCCTCTGCGGTCGTACCGTCGATATCCGCCTTGTCCAGAATCTTCTTGTAATCCGCGGAGGTCTCGGCATTCTCAAAGGTCTCGCCGCCCTTGCGGAGCGTTTCTACGGCTTCACCGTAGGCGCTGGTTGCATAATAAAGATAAATACCGGCACGGACGTCATAATCGCTGACGGTCATGGCGTTTGCCGTATTTTCGCCGCAGGAAGCCATACTTGCAGCCGTACATGCCGCAAGCAGGATCGCTCCTGCTTTTTTCAACAGATTCATGGGTAAAAAGAGCCTCCTTAAAAATGTGAAGTCGATTGGATAAAATCCGATACATTGCTATTATACATGATTTTGAAGCAAATGTCCATACCCTTTTACGATTTTTTTGGTTTCTCACGAAATTTTCACGCAGCCGCGCGGAACAGGACTATACGGAATGCACAAGCAGGGCGTATAATTTTCGGTAAAAGTGTTTATTATGCAAATCTTGACTTTTTTTGCCAATATATGGTATAATATCTGCAACGGTCTCAGCCCGCGGCTCCGGACCGTTCGCTCTGCCGGAGCGCTTCCGGCGCTGACATTAGGGAGGTAAATTGAATGAAACTTTGTCCAAACTGCGGCACACAAAATGCTGACCACTTCACACAATGCCCGAACTGCGGCACAATCCTGCCCGCTGCGGCTCCGCAGCCTGTTTATTCCGGCGGCACAAACGGCTATGTTCCGCCCGCTTATCAGGCAGCACCGGTCACGACAGCAGGCGGCTGGTTCGGCTGGTCACTGCTCTGCGGTATTCTGCCGATCATCGGCGCGCTCATCATGATGAGCTCCGCAAAGGACCCCTCGGCAAAGAATTTTGCAAAGGCAATGATCATCGTGCAGGCAGTCACCTTTGTTCTCAGCGCACTTTGCAGCACCACACTCCGCACGATTCTGCAAAACGTTGTCGAGAATATGTAAGAGATTGTTTTCGTTTGATAACTGACACAATTTAGGAGGATATGATAATGGCAAGATGTACTTCATGCGGCGCTGAGCTGCCGGATTACTATACAAGCTGCCCGAACTGCGGCGGTACGCAGGTCGTCAGAGACGGCGCTGCGGGCGTTCCGCAGACACAGCCGTCCTATGCACAGCCGCTCCCGACGCAAATGGGACAGCCAGTGACCTCTGTCAAGGGCTGGATCGGTTGGATTCTGCTTTGCAGCTATGTCCCGATCATCGGCGTGATTGTCATGCTCTGCACGGTCAAGGACCCGTCCGCAAAGAACTATGCAAAGCTCCAGCTGATCATGATGATCATCGGTATTGTGCTCTGCGCACTGATGCTGTTGATTCTGGTTCCGGCGCTGATCGGATATGTCAGAAAGGCTGAGAATGCACATGTTGTTTACAACATGATTCAGGCATTTATTCACTGAACTATACAACAGCATAACGATACCGCCCCGTACTGTTCGTGTACGGGGCGGTTCTGTATATCCGCATCTGTATTATCCGCCGGATGCCTGCCAGAGCGCAAGCTGATCCCAGTCGAGCGCAGAGAGCTTATGCGCCGCAAGCTCGATTGTTTCGCGGCTGCCGAAGGATGAAAACCGCAGCCAGCCCTCGCCCTGCGCACCGAATCCCGCACCTGGAGAGGAGACGATCCCGTGATATCGCAGGAGCCGCTCAAAGCAGTCCCATGAACGCAGATGATACGGGCACTCCATCCAGACATACGGCGCATGCTCACCACCGGTCGTAAAGACACCGCTGCGGCGCAGTGCATTCCGGATCAGGTCTGCATTTTCCATGTAATACTGCACATCCATGCGCACCTGCCGCTGCCCCTCCGCCGAAAAGACTGCCGCAGCACCGCGCTGCACAATATACGAGGTTCCGTTGTATTTTGTTGCCTGCCGCCGCATCCAGAGCCGGTGCAGCGACTGTCCGCCGGTTGTCAGCGCACGCGGCACAATCACCCAGCTGCACCGTACACCGGTAAAGCCTGCCATTTTGGAAAAGGAGTTAATCTCAATCGCGCAGGTCTCCGCACCGGCAATCTCAAAAATGCTCCGCGGCAGTGCGGCATTCCGGATATAGGCTTCGTAAGCGGCGTCGTAAATGATGCATGCCTGATGCGCATGCGCATACTCAACCCACGCTTGGAGCTGCGCGCGCGTATAGACCGCACCGGTCGGATTATTCGGCGAGCAGAGATAGATCAGATCGGCATGAATATGCTCCTGCGGCATCGGCAGAAAGCCGTTTTCCTTCGTACCGCGCGCAAAGACAATCCTGCGCCCCGCCATCACGCTCGTATCATAGAAAACAGGATAGACCGGATTCGGCAGCAGAACGGTACTGTCCGGCGCAAACAGATCGCAGAGATTCGCAAGATCACTTTTCGCACCGTCACTGACAAACACATCCTCCGGCTCGATGCCGACTTTGAAGGTCCGGTAATAGCCACAGATTGCGCGCCGCAGAAACATCTCGCCCTGCACATCGCCGTAGCCGTGGAAACGGTCGGCATGGCGCATCTCCTGCGCGGCAACCGACATTGCATCGCAGACGGCAGGTGCAAGCGGTCTTGTGACATCGTTGATGCCGAGCGAAAGAATCTCCGCTTCGGGATGTTCCTCGCGGTGCCGCCGGACCCGCATTGCAATCTCCGCAAAGAGATAATTCTGCTCGAGCTTTGTGATATTTTCATTGAGCCGCATACGGCACCTCCTTCCGTCATGAGAAAACCGCCGTGCAGAAGCATGATGCCGCTGCATGGCGGTTATTTGCATTTTATCCGGCAGTTTCCGCCGGTTCTGCATCCGGTTCGGATTCCGCCTCGCCGGCATAATGCAGCGCCGTGACCTGCCATATGCCGTCCTGTTCGCAGACCGTAAACACCGCTGACGCAGCTGTTTCCGGCGCATGCTTCAACCATGCCGGCTGCGCCTGCATCAGGTCTGCCTCGACCGTATATCCGCCGTTTTCGCTGCGCATTTCACGGATCACAGGCTCCCTGCCGAACCACCGCGGCGCTTCCGGCAGAATCCAGCTTTTCTTCGGTTCATCGTAATAAAACCGGATATCGTCCGTAAAACCGATTGTTTTGTATTCCGGCTGCCGCGATGTTCCGAGCCGCGCATTGCCTGCCGCAGTCAGATCATCTTCAGGGACAATCCGCAGACCGTCCTGCTCCGGATAACCGGACAGTGCGCCGTCGCAGATCATCGACCATGCGGCAAGCGTCAGAAAATCGGCATCGGAAAGCGCATCCGGCGCATCAAAGGCAGGCGTTTCCGCCAGCGCAAACGGCAGCAGACACTGCATCACCGCTTCTTCGCGCGCCGCCGCTTTTCCCAGACGGTGCGCAAGCGATCTGCCCTGATGCACAAGCCCCGCAATGCCGCAGACGGACAGCACCAGCAGCACTGCGCCGAGCACAGCATCTGCGGCTTGTATGCGCGTTTTTTTGCTTTTTGATGCATGCCGTTCCTTTGCTTTTTCAGCCATAAATCAGCGCACCTGACCGTCGCCGTTAATCAGATACTTGACCGAGGTCAGCTCATAAAGGCCCATCGGACCGCGTGCATGGAGCTTCTGCGTCGAGATGCCGATTTCTGCGCCGAAGCCGAATTCGCCGCCGTCCGTAAAGCGCGTCGAAGCGTTGACATAGACTGCCGCCGCATCCACTTCGCGCTGGAATTTCTCTGCATTTTCAAGCGATTTCGTCACGATGCATTCGCTGTGATTCGTGCCGTAGCGCGCGATATGCGCCATTGCCTCGTCAAGACCGCCGACGATCTTCACCGCAAGCTGATAATCAAGATATTCATTCGCCCAGTCGTCTTCATTTGCATCGAGGACGCAGTCGCCCAGAACAGTCTTCGCCGCTGCATCGCCGTGCAGCGTAACGCTGTGTTCATCGAGCTTTGCCTTCATCATCGGCAGGAATTCTGCCGCGATATCCTTATGAATCAGCACAGTCTCAACCGCATTGCAGACCGAAGGACGCTGCGTCTTGCCGTTATTGACAATATTGACCGCCATTTCCAGATCAGCGGACGCATCGACGAAAACATGGCAGTTGCCGACGCCGGTCTTGATCACCGGAACCGTTGCATTCTCCGCAACGGCGTTGATCAGACCTGCGCCGCCGCGCGGAATCAGTACATCGAGATATTCAGAGAGCTTCATGAGCTGATTGGAGCTTTCGCGCGAGGTATCCGGCACGAGCTGGATGATATCCGCAGGGAGACCCGCCGCCTTGACTGCGTCGCGCATGATATCCGTCAGGCAGACATTCGAGCTGAACGCCTCCTTGCCGCCGCGCAGGATCACGCAGTTTCCGGCTTTCATGCAGAGCGTCGCCGCATCAACCGTAACATTCGGACGGCTCTCGAAAATGATGCCGATGACACCGAGCGGCACGCGCGTTTTCTGAATGCGCAGACCGTTCGGGCGCACCACGCCGGATTCGACCTTTCCGACGACTTCCTCGAGCTGAATCAGCTTGCGGACGCCGTCTGCGATACCGGCGATTCTTGCCTCATTGAGCAGGAGTCTGTCCTGCATCGCCTTGGACATATTGTTCTTGACCGCATTTTCGAGATCGACCTTGTTTGCCTCGATAATCTCCGGTGTGCGGCTGATCAGTGCATCTGCAATCGCTGCAAGTGCGTCATTTTTCTGCTTGGGGGATGCAGCGGCGAGAATACCTGCGACTGCCTTCGCATTCGCGCCGAGCTGCTTGACTGTCAGCTGTTCCATATTGAATACCTCCGTTTTCATATAATCGCTGCGAAACGTATGCCGATATTAAACCGAAGTTTATCGGCGTGGTATGGGATACGCTGAGGGCTCCGCCCTCAGACTCCCGCTCAAGGGACACTGTCCCTTGAGAATCCCATTTCAAGTTTTGCCTGCCCCATACGGGGCAGACAAAACTTGCAGCGGGGTTCCTAGGGGATAGTATCCCCTAGGCAGGGGTTTGGGGGCAGCGCCCCTCAACACATTCAAAAACCTATCGTATTTGCGTATTTTTCAAGAACAGATTTTCAAAAAAGTGAACCGATGGGGAACTTTTTGGGGTAGAAAGGGTGCTCAACCCCTCAACAAGTTATTGAAGAATCCGTCGATCCGTTCGTCTACCTGTTTGCGCTCAGCAGAGAAGGTGTGCTGGTAAACCGACTTCAATACGCCGTTACTTGCCCATCCGCCGCGTTCCATTGCGTATTTGTCGGGAATACCGAGCATCAGCATTACACTCGCGTTCAAATGCCGCAGCTGATGAAACGTGAAATTGTATCCGTTCGCTTTGGTCAGTTTCTTCAGCTGCTTTGTAATGAAGCGGTAATCCTGCGGAACAATGAAGTCTTCATTGCTACGGTGCGGAACTGCATTGATCAGCGACTGGATGTAAGCTGGAACAACAAGCCGACGAGTAGAGTTGTAGGTCTTGTTCACATCGCGCACTACATCCTTGCCGCCAAGAAACAGCTTGCTCCGCTGAATCGTCAGCACGCCGTCCTTAATGTCGCCGAACTGCAAGCCGCGCACTTCGCTGATTCTCAGACTGAGCCACATTGCCAGCAGACACGGCAACTCGATTTCTGTGCCGCGGATCATCTGAATGACCTGCTCTGCTGTCGGCAGTTCCTTGATGTTCGGAACTTTCGGCGGCAGCGTGACATTGAAATCCGGACGAACGCCGTACATCTTCAATGCTGCTACGATCAGATTCTTTGCTTCAGCAATCGACTTCCGGCTCATGGTCACCGCATCCTCATTGATCGCGCTCTGCAACGTGAAGCTGTCCAGCTCATTGATGTCAAGATCCATGATGCTCTGGAGCCGCGTCTTGAGAATGCTCTCATAGCCGTAGACCGTAGAGGGCGACAGCACATTCTTCTTACTGTCAATGTAATCCCGTACTGCCTGTGCGATCGTGAACCTGCTCTTTGCCAGCTGCATATTCTGGATGAACTTCGCAGCGAGCATCTCAGCCTGCCAGCGCGTCGGTGCTGTGATCGACTTCTTCTCCTTTTTACCTTCCTTGTTGATGCCGAGGTAGATCTGAACCCTCCAGTTGCCGGAAGGCATCTGTTTTGCATTTGCCATAGTATACTCCTTTTCTCAAGGCATACACTATAACCCTCACGATATAGTATACACCATTTCCGCGAAAAAGTAAAGTACTATAAAAGAGTTACACGCCGACAAACATCAAAACCTTATGATCTTCGCTTGCTTCGCTCTGCTGTTCATTCAATACGAATCCCTCCTTTCGTCACTCAAAACCTTCTCGTCATCGTTCGCATTCATCTGCTTGGTAACACACCTCCTGTTCAACTGGGTGCCGGACTGCGATCATGCTGCACCAGGTAATCGATCTCCGCTTCGATCATCATCGTTCGATTTTTGAAACGCAGTGAACGTCAGTCCGTAATCGTTCATGTAAAAAGGGTATCGGGAATATTCCCGTTTGCGGAGCAATCATCAAAAGCAGCGCGAAAAATTGTTTCAAGTGCTGCTATACCGGAAATCGTCAAGTGTCAATGCACTTGCCCAATCCGTTTCGCCTTGCGAGACGGTCTGTTCTGATGAGCCGAAACGGCTTGTCGGAACTGATATTGGGTGGCGTCAATCTATAGAGGCAGAAAAACAGCGACTTCACATAATTTTCACATCGGTGTTGGCGCACTTGGTACCGATACATCGTCTTTTTCTATTCAAATTTGTATCGCTATTTCCTGCTAACGGGAATCGGTCCGATATAATTCCAAGTCGGAACTAATGTTCTTCATATTATTATATCAAACATTTGTTCTGCTGTCAAGAGGTCAAAAGAGCGGTGTGCATTTTTCTGCACACCTTTTCTGTTCAGTCGTGTGTTCCTCTTGAATCATTTTTGTTCCTGTGTTATAATGGAATCAATCCAGCCAGAAAGACAATTCTGAAAGAGGAGGGAGAGCCATGACTGCTGAAGAGATCATCCGCGGTGAATCGTTGCATGTTGTGTTCATGAAATCTCTGCCGGACAAAAACGAAAAGATGCTGAAGACCATTGTTGCCTTTGCGAATTCTGCCGGCGGAATACTAATCATCGGTGTTGAGGACAATACCAGAAAAATTGTCGGTGTAGATACCGCCGAAGTTTTTAATCTGATGGACAGAATCACCAATGCTGTTTCCGATTCGATTGAGCCGCAGATCGCGCCGCACGTTTCTTTCAGCACGGTTGAAGGAAAGAGCATCATCATCGTCGAAGTGTATCCAGGTTCGTCACGCCCGTATTATCTGAAAGCACCCGGCAAGAAATACGGCACATATATCCGCGCTGCGGGAACGATGTGTCCTGCCGATCCGCAGATGATACACGATCTCGAACTGCAAGGCGCGAATCAATCCTATGATAAAACTGTCATCGTTGGCAAAGAGCTGGACATGAATGTAGTCATGAAGCTCTGCAATACTATCACGGACCGTATGCAAAGTGCGGAAACCAGTTCAGTGCAAAAGGTCACGATTCAGAATCTTGAGAAGTGGGGAATTCTGAAACACGTCAGCGGAGAGCTGAAGCCGACTGTTGCGTTCGATCTGCTGACAACCAATACCAATCGTTTTGCAAAAGTGCAGTGCGCACAATTCGAAGGAACAACAAGCGAAGTGTTCATTGACAGACACGAATTTGAAGGCAGCATCTATTCACAGATTGAAAAAGCGTATCAGTTCGTACTGAAGCACATCAACCTCGGCGCAAAGATCAACGGTCTGGTTCATGAAGATGATTATGAACTTCCGGTCGATGCGATTCGTGAAGCAATCGTGAATGCAGTCATGCACAGAAACTATATGGAGAAAGCCTGTGTACAGGTCTGCATCTTTGATGATCGTGTCGAGATCACTTCACCCGGCCTTCTGTATATCGGACTTGATCTGAAAATGATTTTGGAAGGCAAGTCACGCATCCGGAACACCGGCATTGCAGAAGTGTTCAGCCGGATGCATATCGTTGAGGCATGGGGAACCGGCATCCAGAAAATGATCGAAGGCTGTCAGAAGTATCTGATCGCTCCGCCAGTGTTTGAAGAAGTCGGCAATAGCTTCCGTGTCATTTTCATGCGACAGGTGCATGACCAAATAAATGTCCAAAAAGATGTCCGGAAAGACACGCCTGCACAATCGGCAAGAAAAGCAAAGATCATTGCCATGTTGAAACAGCAGCCGAAGCTGAAGACGTGGCAAATTGCAGATCTTTTGCGATGCAGTTACAAGACCGCATACCGCTGCTTGCAGGAAATGATTGCCGAAGGGACAATCAAACGCACCGGTTCCAGGAAGGAAGGTCGTTGGGAAATTTCTTCCTCTATGGATTGATCACCGTCCATTATTCTGAATCATAAAAACACAAAACGCTCCTGCATGTGATTGCGGGAGCGTCCGTCGTTGGTTGGCATTCTCTCAAAAATGCAAAAAGGATTGCTTTTGGCACTTTTCGTTTATTTGGACATTTGCACATAATTTGTGTGAACGGATTGTGAAATACCCCTTTTCACGACTTGATAAATACCGTTACCCAATATCCATTTTGACACGCCTTTTCGTTTGTCAAAATAGAGCGTTTCGCTGCGCTTCACTTCTTCCGGGCAAAGTCTGCGACCTTGACGGCATACGCTGCTCCGCAGTCAGGCATTCCCGAACCCTTTACCATTTCACACAGCACTTCTCTGGAAACGATAGAAACAGCCGCCGATTGGGAATATTCCCGTTTGCGGAGCATAAATCAAAAGCAGCGTGAAATATTTTTTCAAGTGCTGCTGTACCGGAAATCATCAAGTGTCAATGCACTTGCCCAATCCGTTTCGCCTTGATCTGCCTTTTTGCTGCTGAGCAGCGCGGTGAAAAGGAAAAAATCAAGCTGCTGTAAATGAATCATACGGATAAGATCGGCATTCGCCGGTCTTCATTGTTTTCGCATTCAGAATCATCCTTTCCCTCAGCTTCCTGTACTGTTCTTTTGCGGCTGTACCAATGTTTTGTAAGCAGAACAGTATTCTCAATGGATGTATCCTTTCCCGACGAGTTCCTGCATCCCGGAGCAGAACACCGAATCCTGTGTCAGTGTTTTCAGTGAGGGGGCTCCCTCTGGATTCTCATGGTTATGAGAATTTCTTTCGGGATGCCTTCCGACCTAAATCGTCGATGCACTGTATCTGGCGTTCGTTCCATTTTTCCCATAATCAATCATGCTGCCAAAAACCGCCGTCTGCACACATAACGCAGCCGGCGGTTTATTATTTTCTGTCTCAAGTCATCAGAGACAGCATGACTGTGAAGGACTTGGATCAAGACTAATGTCTGTATACAGTTCCGGCTGAATTGTTTCCATAGCCAGTGCCAGCACCTCAGAAATGTATGGCTTTTTTGTATGGTAATAGAAAACGGATTGTATTTGTTCAGGGTAAAGACGGGCAGCTGATTCAATCGCAGAACGGATACTTCTCTCAACAGCTGCCGGTGTTGTACTGTAAATTGCTGCGACACTCGGATAAAGCAGGCTTGTCAGTGAAGAAAGCAAGTATGGTTCTTTTTTTCCAAGGACAATCGCTGTAATCAGATACGAATATCCTCTCAGATGTGAACGGATGCACATTTTTCGGACAAACTGCTTGGCAGCCTGTGTTATGTGTTCAATCGGTAGCCCTGTGTTTTGCGGGAACATTGCTTCAATCCGCTGTTCCGCAGAAAGTAAAGTGATTGGTGACATTGAATTCTCCTTGCTATTTTTATTATATGAGCACACAGAATCTGTGTGCAGCATACCTTTTTTACTGCCTTCAGCAGAGTTCGATTGCCGGTTGACTTTTTTCACCAGATATGCTATAATATATATCGCTTCTGTAGGCTTAAAGCGGTATTCTCCTTCTGCAAGTATTATACTAAGTTTCGCAGCAAATAGCAAGCACAAAAAAATTTCATTTACATGTCTCAAAATGAACCGGAAAGGAGATTTTCGTACCATGGAAATCGAAAAAATGAAACGAAAGACAATCAAAAGGCTAAAAGAGATCAAATCAGAGCAGGGACTGACGATACCAAAGATCATGGATCTTTTGGAAGAGCGCGGGCAGTTCGTATCAGAATCTACAATTAAACGCGTATTTGCAGACGGCTCAGAGGAACAGAGCTTTCGGTATCAGGACAGCATCGCGCCGATCGCAGATGTCCTGATGGATATTTACGGTGATACAAGCAGTCTCGAGGATGCAGACTCTTTGCGCCATATTATTCGTGAGAAGAATAAATTGATTGAATTTCTGATGATAAAACTTGACGAAAAAGAATTGGATTTCGATTCTCGCAAAACAATGTATGAAGAACGAAAAAATATATATGACAGTAATATCGCCAGACTTGAACAGCAGATCGAAAGAAAAGATGCGTTGATTGAACGGTTGTTGAATGCCTATCTGCCTGCTGACAGTCTCTCCGTTCCTGAATAAAAGCAACCAGCCGCCGGACTTCGTCAGGAAAAATCCGGCGGCTGGTTTATTCATAATGCAAAGCAATCATACAGAACAGATTACCCAAGCTTGACAAAGCCCATCTGATGCCCCTTGTCTTCCTTGACATCCTGCCAGAAAAGCGTACCGCCCTTGATATTGAACTTTGCCGCGCCGTCATTGTAGACCACCGTGCGGGTTTCCGTTCCGTCATCTGCCGTCACGATATGCGTGAGTGTGCCGCCGTCCGTGCATTCGATATATGTACCGTCATCGCTGCAGAAGCAGGAATATGTCCAGACATTGTCCTCGGATGCGCTGTCTGCCCAATGGATCTCAACGTCGTAGCTGTAACCCTGTTCGCTTACGTCGCTGATTCTGATGGAACATCTGTCGCACTGCCAAGTTCCGACATATTCATCATACGGGTTCTCATTTTCGGTTTTGCGGACAATGCGTTCTGAACCGCCGTTGCCGACATAAAACGTGTCGCAATGCTCCTGCGTGCAGTAGATGCCGATAAAGAAATTCCCGTCATTATCATAAAATGCCCAGAACGGAACCTTGTCACCGTTGCCATATTCATCATAGTCTACCTTGACCGTTCCTTTTTTCGGGGCAGCACCGTTCCGCGGCTGATACAGGTAGGTGCTGTCTGCCTTCACTGTGACAAAGCCTGCCATGTTATAAAGTGCGCCGTTCTGCGAATCCTGCTCCTGATAATACCATTCACCGATCAGCGGCTCGATATTGGTGTTATCCGCAGTTTGTCCAGCAGATGCCTGCGTGGTTTCAGCAGAAGCCTGTGTGGTTTGCGCTGCGTCTGCCGTTGTCTGTCCGATGCTGACGCTGACATTGCCCTCGGAATCGAGCGAAACATCAACAGGCTGACCGTTGAGTGTGATGTCGGTTTCTTCCAGCACGGAAGCTGCGATATCGGCAGCCTGCGACACGGTGTCATCGCTGATATTGACAGTGCATCCTGTCAGACAGACGGCTGCGCTCAGAATTGCGATTGCGATTATTTGCTTTTTCATGGTTCATTCTCCTTTTCGTATTCAATCATGTTTCATCAACTCTCTGTTGACAGTGTCATTATAGCATATCAGACGCCGCATGTGCGCAGAATTACAAATTTGTAATTGAAACCGGTCTATCATAAAAAAGCCTGCAAAAGATTTTCTTTGCAGGCTTTTCTATTACAATATGATTATTGGAAATCGTTGCTTTTGATCGTCCAGTTCGTGCCGTCAAATACAAAGTTTGGCTGCTTCCTGTTCTCTGATCGGCGCGATCATGATCTGTCGCAGCTGCTCGTTCAGTTCATCCAGATTTGCTTTCATCGCGCTGTCCGGATTGCTGCACTCGTAATACGGCAGTTTGCATTCATAAAGAAAGTAAAACTGTGTGTCCGGATTCCGGTATGCTTCCTTTGCGCTGGATTCTGAAACGGTAATGACCGGTTTTTCCGCAGCGGATGTCGTAATGATCGCGGCGGCGGTCGTCTCAGCAGGCGCGGTCGTGATTTCCGCGGCAGTCGTCTGAAGCTCCGTGACTGCTGCGGTTGTATCTTGTACGGCATTGACGGTTGTTTCTGTTGTTTCCAGGACAGCGGAAACATCGGAAACATCGGTTCCGTTTGCCGCCGTCACGACGGCGGTTGCCGGAGCTGTTGTAATATTGATATCTGCGCCGCATCCGGGCAGACAAATGGCGGCACAAAGAGCGGCTGCTGCAATAATCTGCTTTTTCATAATCATACTCCTTTTCATTTCGACATTCAGAACAGCGTTTGCTGACATGGTGATTATAGCAGATTTTGCAGCAAATCAGTGCAGAATTACAGAATTGTAATTGCGTATCAGAAAAGTGCTGTGAAAAAATTTTTTATTATAACATACTTTATTGAGAAACGCAAGATATCGTCAGGCAGAAGGAAGGATTGCAGGATATTATAATAGTTGCTGCGCGGCAATATCATCAGAGGGCCTTCTGAAAAATGATAGAGTCATTTCAATTACAAATTTGTAATTCTGCACCTTTTTCCGGAATTGTGTGCTATGATGAGGTCAGTCGAAGGGAACTTCGCATAATAAACTGAAAAACGATTCGGAGGTAATCACTATGAAAAAGCTCATCACTTATCTTGCAATGGTCAGCGTCGTTCTTGCATCTGTTCCGGCAGCCGGCATTCAGGCGGCGGCAGCAGACGCACCGGTCGTTACGGCAACAACAGAACAACAGAAAGAATCACCGGCAGACATCGCAGGCAGATGGTACTATCAGGAAAGCGGCAGGAATGTTGCGTATGTGATGGTAGAAACAGACGGCACATATTCCTATTTCAATTATGCGGAAAATACCGCAGACGGCGGCACGGTCAAAGTCGAATATGACAAGCATCCGGACGGCACAAAGAAAGCCATTTACAGCTTCTATGGCAATGACGGTACCTTCCGTTTCGGCTGCATGAAGCCGGAAACCGGCGAAAACACACTCCCGGTCGGACAGGACGGCAGCGCACAGCTTACAAAAGATACGAAGAATTACGAGAACGCCGTGCCTTCCGATATTGTAGGACGCTATTTCTATCAGACCCGGAATGAAAATGCGGACACCTATGATACCGCAGGCACTGTGACTATATACGAGGGCGGCGCCTACATCTATACGGACGCTGCCGGTCAGTCGGTCAGCGGCAAAGTGACTGTGGCTTACGAGGTCTATCCGGACGGCAGTACCGCAGCATGGTACAACTTCACCGACGACAACGGCAAATTCCGGATGGGCTGCACAAAAACAGATGACGGCAGTGTCCTGACAATCGGAAACGGCGGCGATGCACGGCTGTTTGCAGATAACGAAACAGTCCCGGCAATTCCGGCAAGCCCCGCTGATCTTGCCGGCAAATGGTATCTGGATACCTCCGTCGAAGAAGATGATACAGAAGTCATTATAACCGTGGATGAAAACGGCAGCTTTATTTACGCGGACGGAAAAAACAGCAGTCTGGGATTTGAATTTTACAGTTCCGTGACAGGCAGCGTGAACATTCACGTTGTGAAAGATCAGAATGAAAACGATGCCGCGGTTTACCGCCTCTTTACTAAAGAAGGTGAGCTGTTCATGGAAGGTGCGCTCAGCGATGACGGTCAGGTGCTTGAACTCAGTCAGGGCAGCAGATTCCTGCGTGATCAGAGTGTACACAAGGCAAGCGGAGCAGATATTGCCGGTTCATGGACGCTGAAGCAAATGAAAACCAATTCCAATGAGGCCGGTTATTCCGATGCAGGTTATGTGACTGTCAGCGATCATAACACTTATACTTACCGCGATGCAGCAGGCAATGTAACCACCGGCAGCGTGTTTGCTTCCTATGAGATGCATCCGAACCTGAGTGTAACGATCTGGTATGATTTCATCGACAGCAACGGAGAATACTGGTTCGGCTGCCAGGACAGTCTGAACAAAGTGAATCAGAATACGCTTTACATCGGCCAAGATTCTGAAATGAAGCTGGAACGCACAGAAATTGAGCCGAATGCCCACGGCTTCTATGATGTTACAGAGATTCCGGCGACCGGCATCAGCATGAAAGCACTTGAGGGCGAATGGATCAACCGGAAGATGCAGGGCGGCAATTTTGACGGCATGCAGGTCACATATTATTTCTATCAGTGCGATATGCTTTCTGCGCAGTATATGATGACTGTTACAGAACCGGACGGCATTGAACTTTCCCGTACAGGCTGGGCGAAGATTCAGTATACCGCTGATGCAGTCGGGAAACGCAACTACTACTATGTCCTTTATTACGGTGAGGATGTTGATATGGTATTTGACATGACCGGCGTTCTTCCGCTGGATACGCTCACGACTGCCGGTGAGCAGCCGGTTTCGTTCAGCCGCAGCACAGAACCGTATGACACAGACCGCTATCAGCTTTATGATGCGGCAGCGGCACCGGCTGGCCGCAGTGCGACGGCACTGGAAGGTTCGTGGCGTATGAACAATGATGACCAGAATACTGAAACATTGCTGACCTTCTCGAATCTGGATCCTGTCTCCGGCAGATTCCGTCTGGTCACTTACAAGGACGGCCGTGCGGAAAGCGTAAGCGAGGGCATCATGAAGCTCCAGTACAACTATGATTTCTTCACGGAAAAAAGAGAGTACCTGTATGTGCTGTATGTGGCAGACGAAACCGGCGTGTTCAACCAGATTTATATGACAATCAAGGCAGACGGTCAGCTTCCGCTTGAAACGCTTCAGCTTTCCAACACTGATATCAGCTTTGTGCGTGAAGCAGCGGAAAACCCGAAGTATTCCGCAGAAAAGCTTATGCAGATGGCAAAGATGGACTATCAGCAGAAGACCGGTATTCTTCCGGCAAATGCGCACACCATGACGAATCTGGGCGGTACGGTCACCGTTGTGCTGGAAGATGAAAACGGTGAAGCACTGGATGCATATACCGTGGATCCGGAAACCGGCATCGGCGAACGGTTCTCTGATCAGAGCACGGTCAACCTGCCGCAGACCGGCAACAATTCCCTGAAAACCCTGATGATGATGCTCGGCGCATTCCTGCTGACCGTTTGCGGCTTCCTTGCAGTCAGAAAGTCCGGCATGCTCCGCCGCAGAAACAACGAACAGTAAAAGAAAGATCAAGGAAATGAAACAAAAGAGAACAAGAAAGCAGCGGATCCTGTTTTTTGCAGGATTCACTGCGATCATGGCAGGATGCACCATCATGCTGTTTTACGGCGGAAGGAAGCTGTACCGAATGCATCAGAAGCAGATACTGATGCGGGAGAATCCGGTCGTTGAGATCGCTGATCTGAACATCAAAGCACCCGTTTTAGAGGGCACGGATCAGCAGACGATTGCGAAGGCCGTCGGACATTTTACCGGAACCGGAGATTTCGGGAGCGGCAATTACTGTATTGCCGGTCACAGCAGCACGATCTACAAGGAATATTTCAACAAGCTCAAAGACATTGAGAACGGCATGACGATTACGCTGTACGACACCGGGAAGAACCGTTATGACTACACCGTCAGCGATCATTTTGTTGTGAACCCGGATGAAACATGGGTGCTTGACGATTCAGGCGATGACCGCATCACGCTCATCACCTGTACGGATGACGGCTCACAGCGGCTTGTCGTGACAGGGATTTGTGAATTGCAGAAATCATAAAAAAACAGGCGGTCGTGCAGACCGCCTGTTTTTTTCATTGCCGTGGCTTATCCGAGCAGCGTAAATTCCATTTGCTCTGAAGCGTGTTCTTTCTGATCTATCCAGAGAAGTATGCTGCCGTTCATGCTGAAGACGGCCGAGCCGTCATTGTATACCTCTGTGCGTGATTCGGAGCCGTCCGGCGCAGTCACAGCACGGTAAAGTGTGCCGCCGCCAGTACATTCCAGTTCCATCTGTTCATCATTGCCCGCACAGTGATAGTTCCATTCACTGTATTCAGATGCACCTGTCGACCATATACACTGCACAATATAGTCTTCTTCGTCCCGCCCGATCTGAATGCTGCATCTTCCGGACTGCCACTGCCCGACATAATGATCAAATTTGTTTTCCTGCATATTCCACGGGGACAGACGCTTGCCTCCGCTGCCAACAAGGGTAAAATTGCCCCTGCCGCCCGGCATGCTGCTTTCCGTCCTGCCCCACAGTTCATTGCTGTCATCCTCATAGAATGCAAAGAACGCGTTCTTTTCTCCGTCAACAGTATCTTCATACTCTGTCCGGACAGTTCCCTTCCGCCGGAGCGCGCCGTCCGCAGGCTGATAATAATATGTATGATCCGGCTGCACTGTGACAAATCCCACGGTACCGAAAACAGATTCGATTTCTGTTTCCTCCTGATAGTTCCATTCACCGGCAATAAGACTGAAATCTGCATCGGGCTCCTGCGCTTCATACCGTCTGATCGAAAAGTCGCGGTTGATGCGTGTCAGCGTCGCAGTGATCCTGCCATTCATCAGTTCCACTGTCATGCTTTTCCGGTCTGCACTGACTGTGAAATCCAGTGTAGCCGGGTTGTTCCGGTCGGTACCCATGACGGTCAGCGTATTGCCGCGCAGTGTGGTCGTTACGGGCTGTTCAGCGGTTCCGACGGTCACTGATGACTGACCGTTTTCGTTCAGATCAAGGCCGACATAATAGCTTCGGTGTGCCGGATCAGACAGATCATACGAAATGCGCGCACCGGAATTCCCGGTAAAGGAAACCGTTTCCCATTTGCCGTACAGCAGATCCTTTGAGGCGGTACTGCCGGTTCCGCCTGAATCGCTGTCGCTTTTGTTCTGCGGCACTGCGGTTTCAGCCGCATTTGCCGCAGTCTGACTTGTAACAGATGCCGGTTCTGTCCCGACCGCGGAAGTTCGCAGGACTGTGGATTGCTTGACTGTTGCGGGATTCGTTTCGGCTGCTGTCGTACTTTCTGTTCCGCTCGCGCGATCCGTCTGCTCATCAACGGTTGTTTCAATCGGCACAATCGGAACCGCATTCTCCTGAACATTCAGATCATTGCGCTGGCCGCAGCCGGACAGACAGATTGCTGCGCCGAGAATCACCGGCAGAAACCATTGCTTCTTCATTTTTCCTGCTCCTTTTTCCATAAAATGCTGTTCTGATCCTTTATCATTATATCAGAACACGGGGCAATTCGGTGCGGAATCCCGAAATTGTTATTGCATCAGAAGATCACCCTGCGCAGGACATATTCGCCGTCCGCGGTCGAAGCAATCTCGTAGGTGCTCATATCATCCATTGCCAGATGCTTTTTCAGACGGGACATGTTGACGCGAATCGTATTCTTGCTGTCCTCAACGTTGGAGCCGTAGATTTTCTCATAGATTTCATGATAGCTGATGCGCGAACCGAGCCGCGATGCCAGAAGATAAAGAATTTGCAGCTCACGCTGCGGCAGGGAGCATTCATTGCCGTCCAGTTCAGCCGTGCCGGAAAACAGGTCAATGATCAGATCCGGAAGTTCAATTCGCGGATGCTGTGCCTCCGGCTTGGCATTGCGGCGGAGCTGTGCCTCGATGCGAGCTTTCAGCACGTTCAGATCATAGGGCTTCGTGATGTAGTCATCGCCGCCGCTGCGGAAGCCCTTAATGACGTCGTCGTTCTCGTCGCGTGCGGTCAGGAAGATGACCGGTGCCTGTGTTTTCTGCCGCAGAATCTTACAGAAGTCCATGCCGTCGCCGTCCGGCAGCATTACATCCAGCAATACCAGATCCGGCACGCATTCCTCCAGGAGAAATGCTGCCTGCTGCACTGAATCGGCACAGTGTACGTCGTAGCCTTCTTTTTCCAGAAAGCTCTGATTGATCCGCATAATGTCGGTATCGTCCTCGACAAGCAAAATATGTGCCATAGCAACCTCCCTGATTACAAAACCGTAAGTAACTGTTCAGTCCTGCTGAGAATTCCACAAAGTTGAAAACAAGAAGTTCAGAGTCAAAAACTGTGATTCTGTCAATTTACAGCCACCGAAAAATGTGCTATACTGAAGAAAAAGCAAAATAGCGGTGGT
>JAEEGL011272320.1_pt1 | contig 49025 bp, 40 predicted proteins | sample 9134231 | NCBI WGS metagenome assembly JAEEGL01 (sample SAMN16246548, study PRJNA631951) | gut metagenome | biome: gut microbiome; feature: rumen; material: fiber-attached | host: Bos | place: Iran: Karaj | collected 2018-10 | reverse complement strand
CGGGATCCTCCGGCGCTTTCACAGTATACATAAAACAACTTTCGTGATCCTTTAATGGCGAAGGATAACCGCCTATGGTTCCGCAGGAAACAACAGGCATGTGATTCCTGGTCATGGTATAGCCTTCATCCGGCTTCACATCGAAACTGAAGGCCTTTTGATTTGTCTTCTCCCCGTCTTCTCCGCTTTGCCGGATCACATATTGCGGCGGATTGGAATCTTTGACCTTGCTTATGCCGCTGCCGTTCACCTCGATCGAACAATGTTCGGCTTCAAATACAACGTAGATCTTCTCTTCATTTTCACCGAGCAGCTCTTCCTCAGGAGCCTCTTCTTCAACCGCCTCTTCTGCCACTGCCACATCGGCCGTATCGGCCTCTTCCTGCAAGGCAGCCTCTTCCGGGTATTGCTCACCGGAGTCGTCCGTTTCCGTTACATCGGCATCATCGGCATCACCGGCTTCATCCGGATCTTCCATCCCGATCGCATCTTCCTGCGGCAGTTCCTGTGAAGGCTCCACCGCCTCATCCATTAGCGCTTCTTCCGTGATAGCCTCTTCTGCCTCTTTGGTGTTCATTTCGGCCGCCGGAACATAAGAAGGCAGCGCGCTCAAAAGCAGCGCAGCAGTCATAAGTCCGGTCACAAATCGTTTTGCAAAACAGATCATTTTTCGCATGTTTGTTCCTCCCATGGTTTTCCGGTCTTTTATCAGACTTTTATGCAGACGTACTTTCAAAAAGAGCCCGTTTATATATTTGTCAGGCTAAATGAATCCTGCTTCTCTTCATAACACCGATCCCGGTCTCTGAACACCGCTTATTCGGCAGGCACTTCCTGCGCCGGACTTTCACTTCCTGTCCCTTCCGCTGCCGGATCCGGTACGGTTGCGGCTGCGTCGGCCGGTACATCCGCTGCCGGCTCCTTGCTGCGGGACGGGGATGTGTTCACGCCGCCCTGGGTGTTGCGGTTCTCTTCACTGTACGTGATCAGGCCGTCACTTCCCACATTCGCATGGTCGCTGATTCCCTGCAGATAGGCAAAGATCCGCTCCGACTCCCCTTCATCCGCAAGCCTTGTGCGGCACCTCTGCTGGATGCAGGGAACAAAATATATGCTTTCGATCGGCAACGTATCCGCATAGGAAGGCTCCGTCACGCCATCCTGCGAAACAGACATGGACGGTGTCGTCTTCTGCGTCGTGAGCGTGACCGTCACGATACAGGTATCCAATGTTTTGGAATTGAACCAGAAATTGCCGAGGCTGTAGAACACCGGCACGCCTTCCACGTAATCGATCCCCTGCAGGCAGTGGGAATGGTCGCCGATGATCAGATCGGCGCCTGCTTCAACGTATTTCTGCGCAAGCTCCCGCTGGCTTGGCTCCACCAGATCCGTATTCTCGGATCCCCAGTGCACATAGACGATCGTAAAATCGGCATTTTTCTCCGCCTCTTCGATCACCGTAAGGAATTTCCCCGGATCCAGCGTCCGGAGAACCCCCGGCGAATCCTCGGTGGCTTCCTTCGTATCGGGACTTGGCGTGCGCTCGATCTGCGTGGCCGCCACATAAGCCAGCGTCCGTCCGTTGACTTTCATATACACCGGCTGCATGGCCTCGTTTATGTTCCTGCCGGCGCCGGTATAGGGCACATCGGCGCCCTCTAAGATATCAAACGTGTCCATGAGCGCATCCGGTCCCCAGTCATAAGCATGGTTGTTCGCCAGCGCCACGATATCCACGCCCAGCTCGTTCAGTTTCGTAACATGCGAAGGATCGGCGCGGAAGGTGTATTTCTTCCCTGCTGTCGGCGCGCCCCTGTCGGAATAGGCAAACTCGTTGTTGACCATCATGATGTCCGCATCCTGCATCACCTGTATGACCTCAGGCAAAATGCAGCCGGAAATGTTTCCGCCTTCCTCATCGCGTAATACGCGCATGTTGGCATACCCCTCGCAGAAATTGATATCCCCCGCAAAGCTTAAGACGACGCGGTCTTTGTCGGCCGCCTCCATACTGAAGGTCCTGCTGGTAAAATCATGAATATATTCTTCTACCGGCTCCTCTTCAACCTCCTCTTCCACCAAAACGGTCTCCTCCGGCTCCTCTTCGATCACGATCACGGGCGGCGCCCCTTCCTCAACCGTCTCTACCGGCACAGGATCCGGCGTTTCCGGATCAGTTTGCATGGGGAATCCAAGCGCGCTGCCGACCTGATCGATCGCATCGCACCCGGCAAGCATCAGCATGCCAAGGCACAATAAAAGCCCTAAGCATAAAGATCGCAGCATATTCCTTCTTTTAACCGGATAAATCTTTTTCATCTCTTCGTCCTTTTTCGTCCGTGACTTTTTCTATTATACCATAACCCGTCCCACAATGCTCTCAAGCGCACCGTGATTTTGACATCAAAAAAGGGCATCAGAAGATGCCCTTTTCATGGTCTGTTCAGATTAATACTTAGCCGTGGAAACCTTCACGCCGGGGCCCATTGTGGAAGTCAGTGTGATGCTTCTTAAATACTGGCCCTTTAATACGCTGGGTTTTGCCTTTACGATCGCTTCCATCAGCGTGTTGAAGTTATCCGTCAGCTGTTCCTCAGAGAAGGAAGCCTTTCCGACCGGAACATGGATGATGTTGGTCTTGTCCAGTCTGTACTCGATCTTACCGGCTTTGATATCGGCAACGGCCTTGGCTACATCCATGGTAACCGTGCCTGCCTTCGGGTTCGGCATTAAGCCTTTGGGACCGAGGACCTTACCGAGGCGGCCGACAACACCCATCATGTCAGGGGTTGCAACGACTACGTCAAAATCAAGCCATCCTTCATTCTGGATCTTCGGGATCAGCTCGTCGCCGCCGACAAAATCTGCGCCCGCGCCTTCTGCCTCGGCAACCTTGTCACCTTTTGCAAATACCAGCACACGGATCGTACGACCTGTGCCGTGCGGAAGAACAACCGCGCCACGGATCTGCTGTTCGGCATGACGTCCGTCACAGCCTGTTCTGATATGTACTTCGATCGTTTCGTCAAATTTCGCAGTAGCTGTTTTCTTTACCAGAGCGATCGCATCATTGGGTTCATACTGTGTGGTGCGGTCGACCTGTTTTGCTGCTTCTAAATATTTCTTACCGTGCTTCATCTTCCTACCCCCTATTCCTCAACGGTAACGCCCATGGATCTGGCCGTTCCCGCGATCATGCTCATTGCTGCTTCGATGGATGCCGCATTCAGATCCGGCATCTTCATTTCAGCGATCTCTCTGCATTTCTCTTTGGAAAGGGTTGCCACCTTCGTCTTGTTCGGAACGCCCGAACCGGACTTGATGTTGCATGCCTTTTTGATCAGGACCGCTGCAGGCGGAGTCTTCGTGATGAAGCTGAAGCTTCTGTCCGCATAAACAGTGATGACAACGGGAATGAGCACATCACCCTTGTCTGCCGTTCTGGCATTAAACTGCTTCGTGAACTCCACGATGTTGACACCGTGCTGACCGAGTGCCGGTCCGACCGGGGGTGCCGGGGTTGCTTTTCCGGCGGGAATCTGAAGTTTGATGTAACCTTCGACTTTCTTAGCCATTTTCTTTCCTCCTTAAAATAAGTAGTTGTGGTGACCGGGAAAATGGAATCCCTCCCACATGGAATAACAGTTCTTACTGTCTGTTATTGCTGTTGTTGTTACTGTTCTGTAAGTGCTTCGCACTTACTTGGCACCGCATTTGCTGCGCAAATGTGGCACAATTTACCTGTACTTCGTCATTTCGTCGAAACTGATCTCAACCGGCGTCTCGCGCCCGAACAGTTCGACATTGATCGTTGCTGTCTGCTTGCCCATATCCATTCTCTGGACAACGCCGACGGTATCCTTCCAGACACCTGCGATCACGGAAACGGTGTCGCCTTCGGCAAAATCGATCACGACGTTTTCCGTCTTGATGCCTAAAGGCTTCATTTCCAGTTCGGATAAGGGAACCGGTTTGCTTCCCGGTCCGACAAAGCCGGTCACGCCCCTGGTGTTTCTTACCACATACCAGGTCACGTCGTTCATGATCATATTGATCAGAACATAGCCCGGAAACATTTTCTTGGGAACCGTCTTACGGGATCCGTTTCTCATCTCCGTGACATCCTGCATCGGAACGCGTACCTCTAAGATCTCGTCCTCAAGATGTCTGTTTTCAATCGTCTTCTCAATGTTGGCTTTCACCTTGTTCTCATATCCGGAATAGGTGTGCACAACATACCAATTCGGCTCAGCGCTGTTGTTCTCTGCCATGTAATCACTCCTTGTTCAAACCTTCAGGACCTTCTCATCCATATGTAAAGCATGCATGAAACAGGTCCAAACCTCATGTAGCCTGATCCTACCAGGAGATCAGCTTGTCGATCCCCAGCTGAAGCGCCGAATCGATCAACGTAATGAGGATGCCCAAAACAAGCGAAATCAGAACAACCGCAATGGTCTCGCGGGTAACGTCTTCCCTGCTCTCCCATACGATCTTCTTGAATTCCGACTTCAGCCCTTTGAACCAGCCTTTGCCCTTCTGTGTAATGCCATTGTTCTGTTCTGCCATATCATACCTCCAAAATCATGCGTAGCCCCCGACGATCGACGGCAGTTTCTTACTTCGTTTCCTTATGTAAGGTATGCTTTCTGCAGAATCTGCAGTACTTCTTGGTCTCCATCCTGTCCGGATGAAGCTTTTTGTCTTTCTTAGTGTCGTAGTTTCGGTTTTTGCACTCAGTGCATGCCAGTGTGATCCTTGTACGCATTTTCCACCTCCGTCTGAAATAATAGTTCCGTACCGGTCCTCTTAACCGGTACAACCCTTCGGATCCGACGTGAAATCCAAGGGATGCTGCCAGGCTTTCCGGGCCATAACCCTTCGTGCTTAGCGCAAAAAAATAAGGCCTCAAAATCCACCTCGCTTGACAACTATAGCACAAGGTGCCCGTATCGTCAACCGTTTTCTGTGATTTTTCCTTGATTTCTGCCCGGCCGGCAGTCCTCTTTAAGGATACCGCAATACCGGACCGTTTCGCCACCGAATCTTCCAAATATTTTATCTTTATGCTATATTTTTTATGAGATCGATCTTGGGAAAATCACATGGATACCACATCTTGTGCGTCCCTGCCCATTATCCACAATTTTCCCCGAAAAAATCATGAAAAATCCACATTTTTTTAACGAAAACGCTTGCATTTTACAACGGAAAGCAGTAAGATATAGACATAAAAATAGATTTATTATGCCCGCGCGTTCGGGGAAAAGATCCGGAACTATTGATTTTACAGGATTCCCCGTGAGCGAAACTGAATTCGCTAGCGACCTATCAAGGAAGAAAGGAGGGGCTCACAATGGCAGACATCACTGCTCTGAATACCGTATATAACCATTTCATGACGACGTATGCGCCGAACGGGACCAATTCCCGTTACGATACGCATAAGAAGAGCGAGCTTCGCGGCGTCTATAATTCCATTGTTAAAATGAATAAAGAGTCACCTCTGTTTTTGCTTGATAACAGCGATGAAGCAAAAGAATTTGCTGTGGGCATTAAAGAGGGAAGCCGGGAACTGAAGAACGTGATCTCTTCTCTTTCCGTGGACGGTGATGAACTTCTTTCCAAGAAGTCCGTTTCCTCCAGCGATCCGGACGTGGCCACCGCAAGTTACATCGGCGAGGTCGGCGAAGAGGATTCAGCACCCAACATCGACATCGAAGTGAAGAAGCTGGCAACAACGCAGCAGAACACCGGTAACTTCCTGCCCCCGAATGAGATGGGATTAAGACCGGATACCTATTCCTTTGATATCCGCTCAAGAGACCTGGATTACGAGTTCCAGTTCAACATCAATGAAAATGACACGAACCGCAGCATCGAAGAGAAGCTGGCGCGTCTGGTCAATAAATCCAATATCGGTCTGGAAGCTTCCGTTGTCGAAGAGAACGGACGCATCGCCCTGAAACTCGAAAGCGTGGAGACCGGTTCCAACATCGAAGGCAAACCGCTCTTTGTCGTATCCGATGACAAGACCAGTAAGACTACCGGCGCGGTTGATTATTTCGGGCTGAACCAAACCACACAGGAAAACAGCAACTCTCTCTTCCTATTAAATGGGGAGGAGCGTTCGACATATGCGAACCAGTTCACCGTCGAGAAGACCTATGAACTGCACTTAAACGGCATCAGCAAAGAAGGCGAAGCCGTAAACATCGGGCTGAAGACGGATGTGGAATCCTTAACCGAGAATGTGACGCACCTGATCGAAGGATACAATTCCTTCCTTAATAAAGCGGCTTCCTATCTGGACAAGCAGCCGCAGACCGGAAAGCTCCTCGGCGAGATGAGCAACATCTCGAATCTCTACGGAAACGAACTCGAAGCGATCGGCGTCAACATCGCAGAAGACGGACGGATGACACTCGATAAGAGTCTTCTGACACAGACCGCGCAGGAAGAGGATGCGGGCGAGCGGTTCAAGACCATGCAGAGTTTCGCAAGAAACATCCTGAACAAGACCAACCAGATCTCGCTGAACCCGATGGCCTACACCGAAAAGACCGTGGTGGCCTACAAGAATCCGGGCAAGAACTTCGCAACACCATATATCACCAGCAACTACAGCGGCATGATGTTTTCCAGTTACTGCTAAAAAAGCTCATCGGAGAAACCGGATGAGCTTTTTTGATGCACATTTATTCTTATATTCGGAAGAAACTAATAATCCGCACATTCATAAATCTTATCCGCATCGGTAAGATCCGGATTCTCATAGTCCTGTATCTTCACCGGTTTTCCCGCATTCCTGAACAGATGTGCCAGATGCCCGCCATCTCCGTAATACGCATCACATTCGCATACCAGTTCGTCACACGGCCGGTCCTCTTCACCGATCAATTCAAATGAAGCTTCGGATACGGCATCATCCAGGGCCGCCATGATTTTTCCGTAAAGATCTCTGTCCATGTCACGAAGCGCGCTCTCAATCAGCCGTCCCTTTACGAACAGGAATCTCCAGGATCCTTTTAAACTGCGGCACATGTCTGTCACCGAGCGGATCTTTTCCACCGCCGCGGATCCGTTTCGGAGGATCTCACTGAAGTCCGGAAAATACAGAAGCGTTTTCACGCGGCCTTCGTCCCCGTCTTTGCCGGCCGCAGCACACTCTGCTGTCCTCTCATTATTTTGAATCTCTCCATGATCTGCAACAAGCAGCCTGCTCTTCCATAATTCCCGGGTTTCTTCCCCGGCAAACCCGCACAGTTTTTCGATATAGGTCTGCTTCATCGTTTCGGACTGCAGAATCACCGCATCGGCATTCACCACGCCGGGCATCGTGCAGTAGTATTTCATGATTTTATATTCCCGCTCGTCCGCCACGGTAAAATCATATGTTTGAAACCAGGGAATGTATACCAGCCGGTCTGTAAGAGAAAGCAGCCGGTCGCTGTAGAAAAACGGCGGCAGCGATGTTTCGATATTCTGATCGTCATACGGGTTCTGAATATAGATCACATCCGGGTGCCTTAATTCATAATCGTAATCGTCATAGTGGAGCAGTACCAGATCGTCGGGATAATCATCCGTGCAATACTGCATGTCATAAAGTCTGCCCAAATAATCCTTACGATAATAAGGAAGCGGAACGATATATACATCCGTATCGGGATCCTCTGCCGCTTTCCTGTATTCTCCTTCAAACGATTTCCAGTAAGCTCCTTTATAAGGAAGAAACAGAACCTCTTTTCTTCTTTTGGCCGTTTCCGTGATCGAAGAAAGCAGCCGGTCAGCCGGACCGTACAGTCTCACCCTCTCCTCATCGGATCCGGCCTGCGAAAAGGCATACAGTGCTTCACAATATTCCTCGAGCATGGGAACAATATCGTACCCTTCTCCCTTAACTGCTTCCATATAGGTCCCGAGATCTATCGCAAGCTGCTGAAGTTCTGCACAGACCGTCAGAGTGTCACCGATCTCTTTCCTGCCGGCCGCAAGATTCCGTTTTGCCATCTCATCCAGGCACTCACAAACGACCGCCCGGTATGTTTCGCTGTTTTGATCAGAAGCACGCCGGTTTCTTCTTTCATCCGCCTGCTTTAAGAGCTGCTTTGCATCCACTTTGTATTCGGGGATGTCAAAATCAAGCACCTCCTGAAGATCGGCCCGCGATTTTTCAAAGAACGGATAATCGTGAGAACTCCCGCGAACAATGCGCATATAGTCTTTATAATGTTGTCTCAGTGCGTCCTGATACAGAACCGGCACAGGGACAGTACCTGATTCAAACGGCATATCCACCTGCGATCTGTAATCGGCGCTTGGCATGAGCCTGGTATTCCGGATCCCGAACGGCATCATGTACACGATTTTTTCAGCCGTGTCCTTTTCATCTAAAAAGGAAGCAAATAACTCTTCCGCTTTGATGTCCAGAAACTGCCTGACCTGACGATCGCCAAGCCCTGCAGGCACCCTGATCCCGATATCTTCTTCAAGTTCCGCAAGCCTTGTTTGAAGAGCACTTCCCGTAAGGCTTCCGTCCATGATCTCATCGGAGGTTTTCAGAACATACTGCGCCTTGAGCCTCATGAGTTCCTGTTGTTTTTCATTATTTGAAACATAGTCGAGCTGGAAAATATCTATGGAAGCGATGTAAGGAAACCCGTGAAACTGTTCCAGATGATCGGGTTCAAAGCATATCCTGGTTTTTGCCACAACGTTTGCGACAAAATTCAAATGGTCTTCTCTGGTCTCATGGTTATAAATCCCGAAACCCTCGGGAAGCAACGGGACGCCTTCTTTCAGAAACCGCAGATAATCATCCCGCAGCATACAGATATCAAAATCATCGTCCCAGGGCACAAAGCCTCCGTGCCGGATTGCTCCAAGGAGTGTCCCCATGTCTGCAAAGTATTTGATCCCAAGTTCGGCGCATACCCTGTCGATTTCATTGAACACACGAATCTGTGCCGCCCATGCCTGTTTCATGGCGGCCGGAACATAAAATCCTTCCCGGATCTCGTCTTCGTAGAATTCTTCTGTCAGTTCAATTCTGCTCAATCCCGTATCCTTTTTCCTTCTTCGGAAGCCGCATCGAGTGCGCGCCGGATCACCTGGTGCATATCGTAGTATCTGTATTCCCCGAGCCTGCCGCCAAACAACACCTTCTCTTCTTTGCCGGCCAGAGCTTTATATTTTTCAAACAGTTCCGTGTTTTTGGCATCATTCATCGGATAATACGGTTCCTCCCCCTGCTTCCAGGCAGCCGGGTATTCCCTGGTGATGACCGTCATGTCCTGTGTTCCGAATTCAAAGTGCTTATGCTCGATGATCCGTGTGTAGGGAACCTCGTATTCCGTATAGTTGACAACGGCATTGCCCTGGAAATTCGGCATATTTAAGATCTCCGTTTCAAAACGCAGTGACCTGTATTCTAGATATCCGAAGCGGTGATCAAAGAACGCATCGATCATGCCGGTGTACACGATCTTATCGGCAAGCGCATTCAGTTCGGCTCTGTTTTGAAGATAATCCACATTCAGACGGACCTCACTGCCTTCAAGCATCTTCTCAATCATGGCGGTGTAGCCGCCGATCGGAATGCCCTGATACCTGTCGTTAAAATAGTTATTGTCAAAAGTAAACCGCACGGGCAGGCGCTTAATGATAAACGGCGGAAGTTCTGTCGCTCTTTTTCCCCACTGCTTCTCGGTATATCCCTTGACCAGCTTCTCGTAAATGTCCCTGCCGGCAAGTGCGATCGCCTGTTCCTCAAGATTGGATGGTTCCACTGCGGCATCTTTTCCGGCGGTTTTTCTTCTGGCTTCCAGTGCCTCCGCCTTCTGCTCCTCGATCTTTGCTTTTGCTTCCTCCGGTGTCTTTACACCCCAGAGCGCATAAAACGTATTCATGTTAAAGGGAAGGTTATAGAGCTCGTCCCTGTATCTTGCAACCGGCGAATTGGTGTAACGGTTAAACTCCGCAAAGCCGTTCACATAGTCCCACACCTCTTTGTCGCTCGTGTGAAAAATATGCGCGCCGTACCGGTGCACCTGAATGCCTTCCACATCTTCCGTGTACACGTTTCCGCCGATATGCCCTCTCTTATCGACTACCAGGCATTTTTTGCCCTTTTGATGCATCTCGTGCGCAAACACTGCACCGTACAGTCCCGCGCCGACGATCAGATAATCAAACTCAGCCATGCTCTTCTCCTAACCGAAATAATCCAGCAGCCTCTGAAGATCCAGCGACTTGTCATCCACATAATAATCCGCATTCGGCTTGCCGAAATGCAGTTCATGATATTTGACGCCCCAGTCTTCCATCTGCTTTTTGGTAAGTTCCGTCCAGTCGATCCCGGTCACATAACCTCTGGCCGTATGCAAGATGATCTCGTTGCCGAGGTCATAAAGTTTATTGACAACCCTGATCACCGGCTCATTCGGCGGGGCGCTGTCATAGTCAAGACCTTTCCGGAATCCAGCGATCACGCCGTCAATGTCAAAAACAAAGCGTTTGCCGCCGTTTAAGATCTTAAGGCGTTCCTCTGCCCGCTTAAATTCCTCTTCCGTATCGATATCGTAATTCTCGCTCATCACATAGCCGGCAATGTTTGTCCCGGACATTGATTTTTCCGCAAGGATTACATGAGAGCGGATGACATCGATACAGGCATTCTGATAGTAGACCCTCGGGAGCTGCTGACGGGGCATGTTGTAGGCTTCCGGGATGTCCGTAAGAAGCGGGCGGATTGAAATGCCCTTACCTGCTTCCGGTGTAAACCCTTTTGACGGATCGGAAAGATCGTTCTCTTTATCTTCTCCCAGCAGCCACATTTTATGCGCGACTTCCCCGGCCGGCGCAATGCAGCGCATGGAATCGATGGAAGGATCGGCAAGCATCTGCTCAATCATATTGTCGATGTCGTTCACGTTGCGCACCGGATAGGTCGGGCGAAGCTGCACGACAAGTTCCGGTTCGTAGCCTTCATGTTCCTTGAGCCAGCTTAGGGCATGATAGAATACGTCAAAATCAAGCGCCGTATCCGTTGCATATTCCGCAGGTCTTAGGAACGGCACTTCCGCGCCGTACTCCCGTCCGATCTGCGCATATTTTTCGGAATCCGTGCTTAAAATCACGCGGCCGATATGCTTCGACTGCTTTGCATGATCGATCGAATAGGCCAGCATCGGCTTGCCGTCGATCTCACGGATGTTTTTGTCGATCACACTCTTGGAACCGCTTCTTGCGGGAATGATCGCTAAAATAGAATTGTCTTTCATAAGTTCGTCGCCCTTTCCGGCAGGCTGCCAGTCCTCCCGCAGATCATTCAGAAGCATTTCTCGTTATGCTCCTGCTTACAGGTGTTTACCTGCGGACATTTGTAGCAGATCTCGTTTTTGCAGGTTCCGTCCCTGAAAAAGTTTTCAATATTCTCAAGCGTCGTGTCCGCAATGTTGGATAGCGCTTCCGCCGTCAGAAAGGCCTGATGGGAAGTCACGATGACATTCGGCATGGAAATCAGTCTTGCAAGCACATCATCATCCACGATATGTCCGGAAAAATCATGGAAGAAGACATTGGATTCCTCCTCATAGACATCGAGGCAGGCGGCGCCGATCTGACGCTCCTTGATCCCTGTCAGCAGCGCTTCCGCATCGATCAGCGCGCCGCGGGAAGTATTGATCAGGACCACGCCCTTTTTCATTTTGGCGATCGAGGCTGCATTGACCAGATGCCGGTTCTCTGCCGTCAGCGGACAATGCAGGGAGATCACGTCGCTCTTTTCAAACAGCTCGTCAAGGCTGACATACGCTATCCCGCTGTTTTCAAGCGGATACGGATCGTAGGCGATGACCTGCATCCCGAAACCTTTACAGATATCCATGAAGATCCTGCCGATCTTACCCGTGCCGATTACGCCGGCCGTTTTGCCGTGCAGGTCAAACCCCGTCAGATTGGATAGGCTGAAATTAAAATCACGGGTCCGGATATATGCTTTGTGGATCCTGCGGATCGAGGTCAGAAGCAATGCCATGGCGTGTTCCGCAACCGCATAAGGCGAATAGGCCGGCACGCGGACCACATGGATCCGCTTGTACGCATATTCGATATCCACGTTGTTGTACCCCGCGCAGCGAAGGGCGATGAGCCTGATGCCCATTTTCACCAGCTCGTCGATCACTTCCCCTGTCACTTCGTCATTGACAAACACGCAGACCACGTCACACCCTTGTGCAAGCCTGCAGGTTTCCTTTGTCAGCCTGGTGTCAAAAAAAGAAAACTCATATCTTCCGCCGGCGTTCGCCTTTAAAAATGAGTTCTGATCATATTCTTTCGTATCATAAAACGCGATTTTCATCTTCCTGTCCTTCCACACTTCATCATATACCATTCTCCCGCATAAATCATCCCCAAATGGTCCTTTGGGGAGTCGGAACAGCTATGACGCAGTCATACTTGCATCTGTTCCGACGACCTGCCCCTGACGAAGGAGGGGGCGATTCCTTAACAGGGTCAGTGGTCCATTTGTGCATGCCTTCTCTACAGATACACTTCCGGTTCATTCAGGAATACATCCGTAATGCCCTGTTCTTCCAAGACCGCAAGATCAAGCCGGTTTCCGTTTGGTTTTTCCGGAAATAAGTGTCCCGAAAACCAGGCCCGTACCGCATAGCCCTTCAAAGCCTCAGTCGGAAGATCGATCCCCTTCCAAAAAGGATGCAAAGCATTGGCCCCTGTTCCTCCTCGAAGTTTATACAGACAGTCGGAAACCCTCGTATCCAAAATACCGGTCTCGGCATCAGGATCCAATGCCCGGATCTTCTCCATGGATTTAGCGGAAAAGGAAGAATAAACCACACGATTCTGAAGGCCTCTTGCATGGATCAGCGCCACGATCATCTCTTCCATACCGGGGTAGTCAGTCCTGCCGTTTTTTAATTCAATATTCAGTTTCAAGCCATTCTTCATGGGCTTTTCCAGCAGATCCAGCACTTCTTCGATCGTCGGGATCTTCCAGACGGATCCGTCGTGCGCTCCGATCACAAGATTGCGAAGTTCCTCAAAAGAATAATCTTTAACAGCCCCAATCCCGCTTGTCGTCCTATCCACTTTTTCGTCATGAATGACCACCATCTGCCTGTCTTTAGTCAGCTGGATGTCCAGTTCGATACCGCACAAACCTTTGATCGCTGCTGCCTTTTCAAATGAAAGCAACGTGTTTTCGGGATAGCACTGACTGCATCCCCTGTGTGCCCAAATGTTCATCTTACGCCTCTTCTCACATGTCCTTTATTGTTTCAAAATCCATTCTTCATATGAAATATCCGGTTTCATGTCCCAGGTCACCTGTTCCCTGATAACCTTTGCCGGGCTTCCCGCAACCAGTGAATTTGCCGGAAACTCCTTTGTGACAAGAGCATCCGCCCCGACAATACTGTCACGTCCGATCACGGTTCCGCCAAGTAATGACGCCCCCATGCCAACCCATACATGGTCACCAATGACAACATCTTTTCGGTTTGGATGAACACATTCGTTTGCAAGATCGATGATCGTATGACCATTCTCCCCGCGCAGCTTTACCTGATATGCAAAAGTACTGTCCTTTCCGCAGCGGAATTTGGAAGCGTGGCAAAATCGCGCGCTAAAATTCTTGTTGAACATGACATGATCCCCAATCTGCATATCTGATGCAAGGCAGAAAAGCTCGCAATCGTCCTCAATGATAACGCGCTTTCCAAGACAAATACTGCCACCATGTTTACACTGAAGTGTAACGTTACTCCCTATGGAAGTGCTGTCACCGATTCTCATGATTCCGCAGTCACGGACTTCTAGCACAGTATGATCGCCGATCTTCACGTGATCTCCGATGATCAGTTTTGCACCGCCCCAGGCAATCAGTTTCACATCATCGCCGATCTGCACATCGTTTCCAACACGGATCGATCCACACATGCCAACCGTGAATGAAGGCAGAACGCTTCCGGTGCGCATCTCGTTTCCATAGGAATCCGCGTAATACGGGGAGGATGTTGCAACCGTAAATGCGTTGCCAAGATAGAGCATATTTTCACCTTCTGTAAATCCCGCCTCCCGAAGAGATTTCAGAATGGCCGGATGTTCTGCGCATGCGACAAATACAAAACAGCGCGGGTCGGCACCGAGTTCTGCCAATTTGTCCGTCCCAAAAACAGGCTTGTCATGAAAAGTCACCCCGGCCAGTTTCCCGTCCAGATACGCCGTTACCTCAATCCCCAAAGATTCCAGGCGTTTCTGCAGGTCATAGCCGACTTCCCATGCACCCCAGATATAAACTTTTTTATTCCCGGCCAGGCTGGTCCATTCCATGTCATTTGCCCCTAAATTGCATACAGAATCGTTTCGAAGCGGCTCATCTGATAATGCCGCAGATAAAAATCATAATCTTCGGAAAATGACAGCACCAGTTCGGGCAGCGTGAAAATATCTTCCGGTTTGTGATAGATTGAGATCGCCATGCGCGGATGGTACTTTTTAATCGTTTCCTTCGCGCCGAGCAACGTCTCATATTCCGCGCCTTCCACATCCAGTTTGATCAGCGATGCGCGCTCTCCCTGCAGGGCTTCGTCAATGGAGATCGTCTGTATCTCGATGCAGTCCTCACCGTCTGAAATGCCGGATCCCTGGGTGCCTTTTGCCATAAAACGCAGCGTTGTCTCTTTGTTCCACAGTCCCCTGTTAAAGACCTGCATGTCCCTGACAGGGTCTTTTTTAAGGGCCTCCATCAGCCTGTCGTAATTGTCTTTGTCAGGCTCGAATGCGAAGATCTTCCCATAATCTCCCCCGCACCAGTCTGCAAACCGGCGGGATGTCATGCCGTCGTAGGTTCCGCCGTCCACAAAGACCTCTTTGGACTGCGGCGCCATAATGCCTTCCTCAAAATACTGCGCATCACAGATCTCTTTGTGAAAATCGCCGAAATTGAAGATCTGCTCATCCGGGATCCCGTGTTCCTTCAGTTCCCGCAGGATCTCGGCATTGTATGCGGAAGAATTGATCATCACATAATAGTCCCTGTATTTTTCGTAGTATTCCTCCACGGAGATCACCGGATGTCCGTCATGCATGCCCCGCTGCTGTTTGACCGGATCCCTGTCCGCGAAGCAGACAAAGGAAAAATCGGGGTACCAGCGTTTGAACGTATTGTACTCATTGCCGGCGCCGCGCACGATGAGACGGTCCGAGACTTCACGCATTCTCTTTACCATGCCGTCCATCCCTTCCCTGTCACGGATGTGATCCAGCATGTCAAAAATATACTGTCCGTTTCCGCTCAGGCTCCAGAGCGCTCTTTTTTCAAAGATCAGACGGCTCTTTTCATCCTTTAAGTGTGCATAGACTTTTTTCATGTTGTTCAGGTTCATATTTTTCTCTTCCTCTATTTTCCTTCTGCCAGATAGCGCATCAGACTCTGCTTATTTTCTACAGGTGTTGTGGTCGGTCTTCCAAGATCTTTTCTCGATCCGATGCCGGTTTTGACCTCGATCCACGATAACTGATGACTTTCACGCGCTGTTTCAAGCGCCGTTTTCAATTCCTCCATGGTCCTGACGCAAACCGCGTTTTGATAACCGCAGGCTTTTGCGGCCGCTGTCAGATCCGCCTCTGCGGCAACCGTCGGCATTCCTCCTACCGTTTCATGCGCGCCGTTATTGATCAGGATGTGGATCAGGTTATCCGGATGGTTTGCACCGACCACGGCCATGGCTCCCATATGCATGAGTACGGCGCCGTCTCCCTCGATACACCAGATCCGTCTGTCGCTCTTCTGCAGGGCGATCCCTAACGCAATGGAAGACGCATGCCCCATCGAGCCCACAGTCAGAAAATCATACTGATGTCCCTGTCCGCTTCTTTCACGAATCTCAAACAGTTCCCTGCTGATCTTTCCGGTCGTCGAAACGATCACATCAGAGCCAGACACAGAGGCGATCATTTCCACGACTGCCTCTCTGTTTAATGTATATTCATTTGCATAATGTTCTTTTTCATCGATCTCCAGTGCATTCTTTCTGATCACAAAAGCAACCTGCCTGCCCGCATCCAGTTCCTTTTGAAAATCAGCCATGACCGCATTTAATTCCTCTTCCGTTGTATCCGGTGCGACCACATGATTCTTCAGGCCCATCAGATCCAAAAGCTTCACCGTCACTTCCCCCTGAAAGATATGCTGCGGTTCATCATGTACGCCGGGTTCTCCGCGCCAGCCGATCACAAAGATCATCGGGATTGCATATACCTTCTCATGTAGAAGAGAAGCCAGCGGATTGATGATGTTTCCCTCGCCCGAATTCTGCATATAAACAACGGGAACACGCCCGGTCGCCAGATGGTATCCTGCCGCCAGAGCCGTACAGTTTCCTTCATTGGCCGCTATGATATGATGCTTCGGGTCGATCCCGTATCTTTGCATCAGATAATCGCAAAGCGCTCTTAGCTGTGAATCCGGCACCCCCGTATAAAAATCCGCCCCCAGGCATTTCACAAATTGATCTGCTTTCATTTTTTTCTCCTCTTACCGATTCTTATTACTGTTCCCTGACTTTTCGCGGTCTTCTCCAAATGATCTTTTGCGGATCTGCACCGGATGATTCCAAAAGTTCTCTGGCATCAGCCGCCACTGCGGGATCCTTCAGACAGATCAAAACAAGATCATAATCCGCCTTTTCAAGACTCTCTATGCCCGTGACTGCCATTTTGGTATTCCCGATTGCCAGATGATTCTTGTCTATCCACAAAACAACCCGGCAATCGGGGATGTCTGCCATCTGTTCATAATAATCCTGTCCCACGATTCCCGCGCCGTACAATACCACCTTTTTATTCGTAAGCCAGTCACTCTTATCAAAGGAATACCTGGCGTTTTTATACTTTGTCCCGTCCGAAAAATGACCTTCATCATCTCTGGTGGACGGTATTTTTTCCAAAACTTCATAGGTAGCCCTGTGCTTCCTGTATTCGCTCATCTTTTCGCTAATCTTCTCTTCACAGCAGGCTTCATCAAAGTTTTTGCAGTCCCCTTCATGTTCCCACTTGCCGGAATAATGAAGCCAGTGAAATTCCCGATTTGCATCAGCTACTCCCCAGTGAAGTACGGGAAGTCCGGGTTCAGATGTGTATGTGTCATGATCTTCTATAAAAACATAATCATGTCCTTTTGGATCAAGCAGGGAAATGCCGTCTGTCCGGTTCGCGGCCTTTCTGTGAAGAATATCACAGATCGTTGGCATGAAATCCAGGTTGCTCCTGAGTTTATCGTCTGTTATCAGTTCTTTGCCCTGTCCCTTTTTTCTCAGATACATAAATGTCTGTACACGATCCCTGTAGATCCCGGGATAATTGCCGGACTTGTTATCTTTCATCCGGAAACCATGATCGGACAGCATGATCACATAGTCAAACAGATCCAGGGAATGATAATAGTCGATCACTGTTCTGACCAATCCTGCAATAAAATCGCACCCCTCCCGATATCCCTCCGGTGAATATGCGGTCTCATCAAGAATCCTGTGAAGATCGTGAAAATAGAGCATATTAAACGAATTATCCGTAATCTGCGCTTTGTCAAAAAATTCAAATACGGAGTCATGAAAAAAATGAATGCGATCATCATACGGGATCAGACCAACATCATAGGAAGCCCGTCTCAGATACACATTCACGGTATATTTTTCTTCGGCGAGGATCTTCCAGCAGTTCTCCGGCTGAGGGTCCATAAAATATGCCGGCCACTTCAGTCTGTTGTCACAACCGTTTTCCTTCGGATAGACACCGGTCCACATACACGCGCAGGAACGGGGGGTGTCCGGTCCGGGTGTATAACACTGCGTATAGACTGTTCCACCCTCGCTTCTTATCAGTTCGTCCATTTTTGTTTCCGGAAAATCCGGGTTAATGCTGTTCAGATAGTATCCGCCCAGCATATCAATGAACAAAACAAGTATCTTCATTTACTTATCCTTTCCACGGCGTATTTCCCAGGTGCCGGATTATAACCGTATCTGCTGATACAGGCATCTGATCATTTCTCTGCTCAGTTTTACTGGATGGTTTCCAAGCCGTTCCGCATTCACGGAACCGGACAGATATTGCATATCTTCCTCAGACAGTTTCCGCTCGCGTCCCGGAAGCCATTTCCGCAAACGTAAACCAAACGCTTCCTGTGCTGCCTGCGGTTCCCGGAACCCCATGCTTGAAGCGATCTTCCCAAGGCTTTCTTCCAGATGCACTTTGCCTCTTTGATCGATACATACAACATCCGGATCAAACATCAGTTTCCACAGCACATCCGTACACAGCGCAGCAGCCGCGCCATGCGGCAGACCGTACATTGTCGTCAGTTTATAGCACATCGCATGTCCGGCCGTAGTACGCGATATATTGATGGCGCGTCCTGCAAGATAAGCTGCCTGCTGTATGGCAGCATAAACGCTTTTGTCTTCCTCCAGATAGGAATCCGCCATCTTCCAAAGGACCGTCAGTGCTTCAGCGGCATACCGGGTGCTTTCATCCGTACTGCCAACAGACCACAGCGACTCAACGGAATGGCACATCGCATCCAGGACAGTGGCGGTTTTCTGTTTGAGCGGCAGAGTCAGCAGTACATCCGGATCATGGATTACGACTGATGGAATGCAGGAACTGCCACTGACGGATTTCTTTTCTCCGTTCTCATAAATCACCGCAAACTGCGTTGCCTCACTTCCGGATCCCGCAGTCGTCGGGAGCACATAAAAGGGAACTGTATTTTCGGAATAAAGCCTGATGCATTTCGCCACATCGATCGCGCTACCGCCGCCTGCGGCAATGATCAGATTGCAGCCGCTGTTCCGAAATGCATCCAGTCCGCGCAGAACCGACGAATAAGAAGGATTGACTTCAAAATCATGGAAAGAAACCACCCGGATGCCCAAACGGGCTTCCAGATCGGAAAAATAACTCCCCCAGCTGCCTTTCTGCAGGGATTTTCCGCATACCAGAAAAATGCTGTTTATCTTCTCCCTCTTAAGCAGGGCATCGAGTTGTTCTTTCGCCTGCGGCTCTTTTATAACGGTCTGATCCACTTAATTCTCCCCCGGTAATCTTATTCCTCCGGAATCATCCGGATGATCTCGGAAAACGGCATGCACATTGCGTCGCACTCCTTCGCCCGGTGGTTCTCAAGAATGGTCTTTGCCGCATTCTGAATGGCCGGAACCGTTGCGCGCATCAGCTGGTTCGCATAGATCACCACATTGACGCCGCGCTTTGCGAACTCCTCTTCCGTAACGCTGTTAAACGAAGTCGGCACCACAACGATCGCCGTCTGCTGATCCTTCTCGCGGAAACGCTCTACAAACGTAAAGATCTCATCGGGCTCTTTTCTCCTGCTGTGGATCATGATCGCATCGGCTCCGGCTTCCACAAACGCGTGCGCTCTTTTGATCGCATCGTCCTGTCCTCTCTCCAGGATCAGGCTCTCAATCCTGGCGCAGATCATAAAGTCGGCAGTTTTCTGTGCCTTTTTCCCGGCGCGGATCTTTTCACTGAAGTTTTCGATACTGTCCTGCGTCTGTTCAACTTCCGTTCCGAACAACGAGTTTTTCTTGAGCCCTGTCTTATCTTCGATGATGATCATGGACACGCCCATACGCTCCAACGTACGCACGGTATATACGAAATGTTCCGTCTTTCCGCCGGTGTCACCGTCAAAAATGATCGGTTTCGTTGTTACTTCCATGATCTCGTCCACGGTACGGAGTCTCGAAGTCAGATCCACCAGTTCAATGTCCGGCTTTCCCCTTGCCGTGGAATCACAGAGCGAGGATACCCACATCGCATCATACTGTCTGGCGGCACCGTCTTCGTAAACTTTTGTATTCTCTACGATCAGGCCGGTCAGTCCGTCGTGGGCTTCCATCGCCGTAACCTGGCCTTTGATCGAAAGCAGCTTTTTCAGCCTGCCCCGCCTTAGGTCAGGTGTGGACAGCTCCGCACGGCTCCTGTTATCCAGTTCCTGATAGCGCTTGTCTTCCGAATACGGAAATTCGACAAGTTTGCCTCCGTAGTTGCGAAGCACCTGCAGCACTTCTTCACGGATCTGTTTCTGGAACCCGTGCTTCCAGTCATCGCCGTGAATGACAACATCCGGATGGTATTTTTCCAGATTTTCCCTGTAGCTTAAGGCATCCTGCGCAACAACCCGGTCCACATCCGCCATACATTCAAACAGTAGTTTTCTGTCCTCAAAAGATACCAGCGGAAATCTCTTATAACTCGCAACGGCACGGTCCGTCATGACACCGGCCATGACCTTTCCCATACGGGCCGCTTTCCGGATCAGTTCCACATGCCCTCCGTGCAGCACATCCGTCGAAAAACTCAGATATACGGTTCTCTCGTGCGCTTTGGCAAGATCTGTCTGCACACCCGCAAGATCCTCCGGTGTGTCCACTTCCCTGCAGACCAGGTCCTTCACATCATAGGGCACGATCGTACACTGCGCCGATATTTGATTAAAGGCCGCTTCCGCATAGCAGTTACGGTCCTCCTCTTTTCCGTCCTCACAAAACCGCACGATCTCATCCAGCCAGATTTTCCAGTCTTCTTTTTTCAATTTATAAAACGGCTGTGCGGCAACAGCGGAATCGAAAAGATCCACACCGACAGCAGTGATCTTCTTTCCCGCACCGTCTTTGTCCGGTGTCAGGACCGCCTTAAAATCTTTCTCGGGAAGCTTAGCCACAGAACTTACCGCCATACAGCTTCGCTCGGAGGCTATCACTTCTCCGACCACCACATCATCCAATACCAGATCTCCGTGAAGCAGGATCATATCATCGTCCAGATAACTTCTCGCACAATAGATTGAATAAATGTAGTTGGTCTTTGCATAAAGCGGATTTGATACAAACTGTATGTGCAGGGGCAAACGAAGATCTTCACAATAAGACCTGAGCATTTCCTCCTGGTATCCTGTCGTCATGACCACATCCGTGATGCCAAAATCCTTCAGCTGCTCCAGCTGTCTTGACAGGATGGTTTCCTTTTCGCCGAGTTTCGTCAGGCATTTTGGGTGTGTATCCGTCTCACTCCCCATCCTGCTGCCTCGACCGGAATTAAGTATTAATGCTTTCATAATTTACCCCCTTCATGATTTTTATGAATCCGTGTCTGCATTTTTACGAAATGCTTCCAGAAAATCACTGTATAACAGTATATTAAATCCCATTCTCCGTTCCCGGATATTTCTATAGATTTCTTCTTCATGTCTGCGGGCCGCGATGATGATAACACCCTCTTTTTCGCCGATCCGATCAGGTGAAAGCACGCTCACGCCCAGAATGCTGTCTCCCCATCTTTCTTCATTTGAATCAACGATTCCTGCGACCGGGTATCCATACTTTTTCAGCAGCCATAAGCACTCTCTTCCATCAACTCTGCATCCCCAGATATATATCGGCTTTTCCGTATTGCCGCAAAACAGCTGCTTCATTGCCAAAGCCTGATCGTGCAGCAAAATTTGGGGGAAATCATAATCATGCCCGGCGATATTGTCTCTTTCCTCCAAAGCATCCGTATCTACCCGGTAACCATGTCCTTCTATGACATCTTTCCAGAAACTTCCGCAGTATTTTTCCCACTTGTGCACGCCAAACGGAAGTTGTTTTCCGGTCATTTCATAACATTTCCTGACATCCCTTTCAAATGAAAATCTTACAGCGACATCCACAGGTGCCACTGTAAATGAATCACAATTTCTGCTGGACCAGAAAACATCTTCAAAAACATCCTTATCAAAAGAAGTCTGCTTTTCAAGGATTTGAAGAAACGCTTTAATCTTCCGCAGCGAAAAGCCGCCGTTACCGACGAACCAGACAGGCGGCAGATCATAATCAACAGCAGTTCTCAAGCCGCGAATCCAGGGCGCTCCGATATAATCAAAGTCATAATCCATAAAAAGAGAGAGCTGATCGCTGACAACATACGCATCCAGCTGACAGATTAAAATATAGTCGACAAAAGAAAACCGTTCATAGAATTCTTTTGTAATCATCAACCGGTTGTATCCGGGTAATCCCGTAAAAAATCTGTCATCAAAGGTTTCCTGTCGTAATCCTGTGGCATGCTCACACGTCACTTTCAGAGATTCCGGGGTGACCAGAATAATCTCATACTCACAAAGCACTTTTCTGACTCTGTCAAGAGAGAGCATTTCGTTTTGCGTTAAATCATTCGTATAATACGGAATGACGACCGCGCATGTATATTGTCCCATTCTTATATTTTTATTCATGATCATCCAACAAAAAGATTTCGTTCGATCCGCCGCGATATATCATGATATCGTCCCTGTGAACGCCCAGTCCGGTCAGTTGATTCTCTATTGCTTCCGCACTTTCTTTTTTTACGACGGTAATAATAAATGCCGTTGCGGGTCTTTCTCCAAGCACTTCTTCCGGCGAGGCAATGATAAAACCGCGCTCCCACTTTGTCCCGATCTTTTTTTCCGCATTGTCGCAAACAGCCACCGGGAGCAGTCCCTTCGACATAAGAAACGTAAGTGCAAATTTTCCCGCAGAAGTTACGCCGATCAAAGCAAACTGCCGCCCGGAAACAAAAGCCTGCATCTGCAACAGGTTTGTCTTCTTTTCCGACAGCGTTTGTCTGAATTTTTCAAATAAAGATCCCGTATCCTGAAAGAAAAGCTCAGCATCCTCCCTGTAGTTTTCCGGATACGCGCCAATCGACGTATTCCCAATGACCAGGGATCGCAATTCCTGAATATCCTGCTCCGCTTCAGTCCAATACCGGCCCTGATATCCCATCAGATACAGTTTTCTTCTGACCTGGAAGAACGCTTTCATTGCCAGGGCGCATCTCCATTTTTCTTCCGTTTTGTTTTCCGGCTGAAGGATCTCACCGTATTCATATCGCAGATTGGACAGCGCACGCGTGTCGTATGCGGAAGCGTCTTTGTTGGTTTTTCTGTAATGGTATACCGGATGATTCACATACCTGCCCTTTTTTGCCTTTGTATACAGCTGATACAGGAATCCCGTATCCTGATAAGCGGCACCGGGTGTTTCATTCAGATGAATCTGTTTGATCAGTTCCGCCGTATAGAGACCGTTCCAGAGATGATAATCTTTCCAGAGCATCCCGGGAAAGTGTCCGGATTCCAATGTGACCACCTCGTCCTTTTCGGAAAACAGCGTTGAAAACATTCCTGTTCTCGGCACCTGATAGGTTTGTCCGCTTGCAAGGTCATAGCAGTACAGTGCGGTGCCCTTGGCAAAATCAACCGCCTCTTCCTCCATCAGTTCACAAAGCCTCTGACACATGTCCGGCTCGATATAGTCATCTGTTTCCACGATTCCGACATATTGTCCATCTGCTTCCGCGATCCCGATGTTTACCTGATGCCCGTAACTCTTTTTTTCGGACAAAATCACCCGGACCCTTGCGTCCTTATTGGAATATTCGTCCAGAATTTCATGCGTTCCGTCCGTGGATCCCGCATCGATGCACAGAATTTCCAGATCCGAATGAGTCTGGCCGACAACGCTCTCCATGCACTGCCTGATGTATTTTCCGACATTATATGAGGGTAAGATCAATGAAATCTTTGCCATAGAAACTCCTTATCCGCCGGTATCGTCACTTCCGATCATTTGTTGATCCTGTAAGAAGGATAGTGATGGATCCACCTGTCTTCCGGTTTCGGCAGTTTCATATAATCCCCGTATCTGACTCTCAGATACTCATCATATCCTGCAGGAACCGCAAATTCTTCATCCTCAAAGAGAAGGTGCGTTACTTCGGCGAAAGCTTCTTTCCGGACAACCCAGGGATCAAAGTTCAGCGTCTGCATGGTCCCGACCATGGAAGACTCATAAAACGACAACCCGTATTTTTCATCCGTGATCTGCTGTCTTCTGTCCTCACCCCGGCAGGATTCTATTTCCTGAAATCTGGACCACTCGGTGCGAATATTATCCAGTTCCTTATTTCGTCTCCATTTCTCCTGTATTTTTGTAAAATCAGAAGGGTAGCCGGCCATCGGGAACACGTCAATGCAGATGCACATGGACAAAAATCCGAATGTACCGGTCGTTCCGTTATGGATCATGCGTGTTTCTTTGTCGAATATCTTGACATACTGAAACGGATAGAAATCCTGTTTCCGCCAGTCATGCAGTTCGTATTTGTCTGAATCCGGGAACGTTTTGATCAGTTTCAGGTAATCCTCGAACGGCATAAAGACGTCAATGTCATCATCCCACGGAATAAATCCTTTATGTCTGACCGCACCGATCAGAGTGCCTTCCGCAAGATAATAGCGCAGGCCGTTTGCCTCGCAGAAGCGCTTGAACATTTTCAGGATAGCCAGTTCCGTCATTTGAATTTCTCTGAGATCCAGGTGCACGCAATCCGATAATTCCTCCTTTTCCGTTTTTCTTCTCCACTCGGAAATGATCGCACGGAAGTTCAGGATCCTTCCCTTTTCGATCCCGTATTCCTCCAACTGTTTGGTAAATTCGGCAAAATGCGTGTTATGCATCAGAAACAGTGTGTTTTTGGCTTTGACCTTATCGATCTCCACCGGTCCGATCGTAACCCCGTCGGTTGCATCGCCCTGTTTTTCCAGACTGTTATCCATCACCCGGATATCCGTAATTCCAAGTTCATTCAGAATATAATGATATAATTTGAAATAGGGGTACGCGCCTAACCATATGACGGAATCCGCGTGATATTCCGCTATTTTGTCCCTTAACAGCTCGGTGATGAACGGGATGTAACTGATTTTTCTGAACATAATCTTTCTCCTTTATTCCTCTTTATTTTCCTGCTTATAAGCAAAATGTGAAAAATCCATCTCTTCCGCCGCTTTTTGGGGCGCAAGTCCTGCAGCATCATACAATTCTCTTACCTGCAGATACAGACTTTCTTCCAGTTCATAATACTTGTTTCTGACAATCCGCTGTTCCCTGGCATTCCACCAGTTGTAAAAATGATATTTCTCCTGCATCGGCAACGCGGACGGGATCCCGTCCCCATACTCAAAGAACCGTAACAGATCATTCTGACATGCAGGATCCATAAAAGTATCGTACATCTCGAGTCCGTGACTTGACACAAGCATCAAATATCTGCCGTCGGAGACCGAATACGCCTTATTGAACGTATCGGAGCGGACCGGCTGCGCTGCATAAGCATTTCTCGAAATCACGTATTTTCGATCGGGTAAGGTCTCATCCGGTGTGTCCTGCAGCAAAGAAAGGATCAGATCTTTTAAATCGGTTGTCTGCAAAAGATTAGCACGGTGTTCCGGTGCGCTTCTTTTGCCGTTTCGGATCAACAACGGTGTTCTGATCAGAAGATTGTTCGGTTCAATAGCGTGCGATAATCCCCCGTGCATGCCGTGCCCCCAATAATCGTCCCCGTGGTCTCCAAACATGACAATGAGCGTGTTTTCCAACAGGCCCTTCTTTTCAAGAAGTTCAAACAGATCCCCGCAGTACCTGTCCATCGATTGATATCCGTGTTTCCAGTAATCGGTATTCCATGGTTCGTTCGTGATATCGAGTTTATGATTTAAGGCCAGGTTGCTCGTGCAATTGCAGATCATATACGCAAAAGGTTCCTGCGTAATCCCCTCCTTCAGTTTTCTCAAATAATGCTCTCGTGAACCGATTATCTCAATATGATTGTCAAATCCTGCCACATGCCGGTTTTGTGCGCCGCGGATGTCCGGAACCTTCGGGAAATACCACAGTCCGGTTGTATAGCCCTTCTTCTGCAGACAGTCCAGAAGGCTTTCTTTCTGATGATAATCTTCCGGAACGTCGCTCAAAGAAGCGCAGCACTCGTACTGGCGCATATCGCCGTAAAGCAGATCTGCCAATACCATAAACGTGGATGTCGCTGTGGAAAAATATCTGTCAAATACGAGAGAACTCTGTTCCATCCTCATCAGATTGGGGTATAACTCCGGATTGGAACGGTAATTTAACAGATTCAGACTCTCCAAATGGAGCAGGATCAGATTTTTCAATAGCCGTTCCCCCGTTCCGAAACACATTCCACCAGTTCTTCTATCGTGACAATCTGACACTTAAAAAATCCCTGAAGCGTCTTCTCAATGGTTTCCGTATCCGTGACCGTTGCGATCACGATCATGTCAGGTTGCGGAGCTTCCATGATCCTGTCGGTCAAATAGGTAACACAGCCACCCTCTGCTTCAACGTCCCTGCGGTCGGCAACCCAGAGAATGGGAAATTCATGAATCGTCAGCTCCCGCACGATATCTTTCCCGAGAATACCATATCCGTAAATTCCCACGGAAGAAACACCTTTCTCTTTCAGGAAATCCGACAGATATTTTTCTTCCTGCGCACACTGCAACCAGTTGTTCAGGCAACGATACATCCGTTTATACTTTTCGTCATCTGTCATTTTCTTTACCTGTATGATGTATCTCAGAAGCGAAATACACCAGCTTTCCTTTCTCTTTTTCTATATCGCAATCCATTCCGGAGGGCACATATCACCCTGTGATCCCGTTTTCATACCGGGCATACCATTCGGAAAATTCGTGCAAACCTTCCTGCAGTGTGACCTGCGGTTTAAAGCCAAATGCTTTCTCAAGCGGATCCACGTCCGCATAAGTTACCTTCACGTCGCCCGGCTGCATCGGAACCAGTTCATAATGCTTTGTAAGGTCAAAATCCGCGGGAAGCACGCCTGAGCGGATAAGTTCTTCGGCAAGGATCTTTACAAAATCCATCAGGTTTACCGGATGCGCGTTCCCGATATTATATAAACTGTATGGCGCAACCGGAAGTCCGTCCTCTCCCGTCGTCTGAACGGGCGGACTTTGCATCACGCGCGCAATCCCCTCCACGATATCATCGATATAGGTAAAATCCCTCTCACAGTTTCCGTAATTAAAAATCCGGATCGTCTCACCGTTCTTCAGTTTATCGGCAAACGCAAAATAGGCCATATCCGGTCTTCCGGCCGGTCCGTAGACCGTAAAGAAACGAAGTCCTGTGGTCGGAATGCCATACAGCTTCGAATAGCTGTACGCCAGCAGCTCATTGGATTTCTTCGTTGCCGCATACAGGGAAACCGGCTCATCCACACGGTCAGCAGTCGAATAGGGAACCTTTTCATTGTTTCCGTATACCGAGGAAGAAGAAGCGTAGATCAGATGCTGTACGCCTTCTTTTTTGCCGTCACGGGAGTGTCTGCAGGCCTCTAAGATCCGGTAAAAACCCATCACGTTGGATTCCATATATATATCGGGATAATCAATCGAATACCGTACCCCTGCCTGCGCAGCCAGGTTCACAACGATCTGCGGACAGTAGCGCTTAAAAATGCCGGAAACAAAATCCGCATCGGCAATATTGCCTTTTTCAAACACCCAACCGGAAGAGCCGGCTGCTTTTGCCGCTTCTTCTATTTGGGACAGCCGGTATTTCTTCAGCGACACATCATAATAATCATTCAGGTTATCAACGCCGACAACCGTAATCTCCGGACAGTTTTGCAAAAGATACGCCGTCAGCGCCGCGCCGATAAATCCCGCTGCGCCCGTAACCAGAACCGTGCGGTTTTCCATTTTGATCCTTCCCTGAAAATCATTTTTTTTAGGTTTATTCATCTTTCTTTATTCCTCTGACCAAAAATCCAAAGCAGAGCACCTCATCCGATCCCCTGTCATGCTTTGCCTGTTCTGCCAGGATCCTTACCGCAGAAACCATGGTTTGCATCTGGGTTTCCGAAAGTTTTGAACCGAACCTGTCCGTCATATAGTTCATTCGTTTCATTTCCTGTGCCAGATAAGAAAACCAGTTACCGTACGGAACAATCTCATCAACCGTAAAAGCGTGCTGCGTCAGATGTTCCTCATACCAGTATCTGCTGAACCCGTTTGTAAAATAGAACGGAGCCATATGCGTCAGCGAGCAAAACGGCGCCGTAAGCAGCAGCGTACCGCCTTTCTTTAAAAGCCTCGCAAATTCCGCCAACGCCGAGAGAGGATCCTTCAGATGTTCAAAAACCTCCGTGCACAGGATCGCATCAACACTTTCGTCTTCCAGCGGAATGTCGGTTATGTCACTGATAATATCGCATTTTCTGCTTTGCCATGCGCCCGCATCCGACTGCAGCGCCACATCTTTGGGCGATTCGTCGTATTCCCCGAAATCCTGTGATATGTAGTTCAAATGCGCGCAATATTTCCTGTAACGCATATTGCCGGCACCTGCATCCAGAATCTTTATGCCGGGCGGCAGCAATTTCAGCTGTCTTTCCACCCATCTTTCTCTTTCTTCCTCATTTTCGATATTCCACCACATATCTTTTTGTGAGAGGATCTTTTCTTTCGGAACAGCGTAGTCATTCTCCAGTTCATTTGCGATCTCGGCATAATAGGCACCGCTGGTCACATACACGCAGTCATAGGAAAACCCGTCCATCTGAGCCGGCGTGATCACCGGCTGCTTAAACTGCGCCGGATCGGCCGGTTTCTTATCCGCATAAGCCACAATGTCAAATTCACTCTCCAAAAAGGCTTTCTGGTTATTATATGCTCTTCCCAGACCGTAAATGATCGCTTTTTTCATTGGAAACCTCCTAAAACAGCAAATCCTGGAGACATCTATATGGTAATGTATTCACCTAATCTGTATTCCATTTCAGCCGGCCGGAACCATTCCAGCCCGGATCCGTGAAAAAAGGTCAGCTCTCCGAAATATACCCGGCCGTTGACACAGTAAAAATCCGTGCGCATATGTTTATGCGGTTTGGAAAGGATCCCGGCCAGTTTCAGCATTTCATCCAGTTGTTCCGGTTTGGGAATAACATGCTTCGGATCTGTCGGATACTGGATTTCCGCGTCGATATAGGACCAGTCCGTCGTATAAAGATTCCGTTTGTGTCCCCTGAAACGGTCAAAATCAACCTGTATCATCTTCGGAACACCGTTAAAACAAAAAATCTTGTAATCGTTCAGTTCTCCCTTATCATCAGACAGATACGGCTCTGCCAGAATTCTCGGTTTCACGTCTTTATACGGCCATTCCCTTCCGGGATAATAGTAATTTCTCCGCAGCGCATCTTCGATCTTTTTTTTCGCTTTTTCAAGGTCGAATGCCAATCTGTCCGTGCAGATCACGGCGCTTCCGGAATCATGGGTGCATTTCAGAACAAAGCGATCGGGAAGCGCAGAGAAAGGGATATCCTCAAACCTGTCCCAGATGCCCAGCGTCGGGATCACATGCTCTTTTCCCACCAGAGCGGATACATATTCCTTGACGGCATACTTATCGACCATCCCGGTATATTCCGGTTTTCTGTCATGCAGTTTAAGCCATTGCAGTTTCTCATTAAATGAACGCGGGTTCTGAAGATCCGGTTCACGCCCCGTTACTTCTCTGTATCGCCAGCGCAGATAGGCTTCATCATCCAGAAATAGTTTCCAGCGCCCCTTCGTTTCCGGATCCTGCGTATCCGCAACGGATTCTATGATCTCCTGCATCAGCAGATAGTCTGTGACAAGGATCCTTTCCCAGTCAAACCCCTGTCCGGTCAGCTGATCAACGATCTCCTGCGAATAAGCGGTTGATACAGCGACACAGATCACCGTGTCTGCTTTTCTCTCATACAGGTATTGCGGAGGCCGCACCGGGATACCGTTTATCTCCTTCCCGTGACGGTCCGGATTGTTGTCGCAATAATAATCCGGTGCAAAGCCGGCGCATTTTATCATCTGAAAACCGATGGTTCTTCCGAAAACACCCGCTCCGAAGATACAGATCTCTGCGGCACTTCCGAGTTTTTCTGCCAACTTCAAATAATCCACTGTTCTGACCTTTCCGGCTTACCCGTTATATGCGGATCCATTCCGGCGGATACACATCCGTATATTCACATCCGTTGATCCATTTCCCGGGTGCAATGACTGTTTTTTCACTGTTATCATTCAGCCAGGCGCCCCACCAGCTGAACGTGCTGTTTGCAATGATCTGGTGGCGGCAGGCGCTTAACAGACACATGTCATACCAGTCCTCATAGTCCCCAAACCGGGTCTGATCCATAAATACCGCATCGGAAACCGGAAGGTTTTTGCGGCACCATTTCAAATCATCCGAAAAAACAAAGAAGTGCGGCTCACCGACCTTTTCCCTGATCGCCTTTACTGCCTGTTGATAATACGCCGGCGTGCAGATATTTCCGTAAAACGCGGCATTCGTTTCCGACAGATAATCTCCTCTGCGCACATGAATGCCGACAGAGGCGGGATCTTCCTTTAATCTGCCAACCCATTCTTTCAGGGTGTCTTCGCGGGGAGCAAACCGGAAATCCTTAAACAACGTATCCCTGATCTGTCCGGCATACTGATGACACTGAAAGTTTCCTCTCAGATATCCGCTTTTTAAAGTAAGCAGTTCCGGATCATATGATTTTCTCTCCACATCCCTTGTTCTGCTTTCGGAATACATGCAAAACAGCCCCGTCCGCTCATTACAAAAGAACTGATCGATACAGGATCGGATATCTTTTCCGCTGCACCGTTTCAGACGGATATTGGGAAATACTTCCGTAAGCACAAACGGCATCATGCCGGCGCTGCTGTTATTGTCCGTAATCGCATATACGTTTTTGTTCTGCAGTTCGTAATTCCGGTATACGGCGTACTGAAACATCTGGTTTCCGAGCCCGCCCGCAAACCGGATGATCACCGGATCCTTTCCCATGCTCTTTATTTTTTGAGAGGGTTCGTTGATCACGGTTTCTTTGATCTCAAAGATCAGATACCGGTGAATGCCGTAGCCTTCCAGCTCTTTTCTCACCGAATCGAGACCGTTCTTCAGGGCAACTATGACCTCTTCGGAGCAGTCTGCAAGAACCGCCGGCGCGTACACTGGGATTTCATGAAAAGTCGTTTTCCATTTCCCGGGATTGCTGTCGATGAATCCGATGATCTGCTTTTCATCCCTGAAGTGCCGGTAGGCGGCCTCGCCCATTCTCCCGGTTCCCCAGATATATACGCTGTCTTTTTTTTCGCCCATTATGCCCACTCTTATCACCATTTACAAATCTGCGCCGCGAATTCCCGGTACAGATCCCAGTTCAGATTTTCCGGTTTTTCCCCAAACGGATGCGCTTCCTGCGTGTAATACAACGAGCTGTCTGCTCTGATGCATGCACATTCCGGACAACGCGCCATAAAATATTGCTCCATGCATTCTATGATCTTATTTGTCCCGTCAAGTTCCGGCAGTTCCATATGAAGAAGATATACCGGCATCTTCTTCCTCTCCCCGATCCACTTTGCAAAAGCATCGCAGGCCCTGTACCACAGTTCCATGTAGCCTTCACTTGCAAACCGGAGCCGCTCCCTGACGGATATCCCCGAAACATCCGCTTCGCGAAAAGCTTCACTGTCGGTGATATACCGGTTTTTGTCTGTGATCAGGATGTCTGTGGTCTCAGCCGAAAAATCGATCATGACAGCTTCTTCTTCATCCGGCGCATAAGAGCTCAGATCCGGAAACAGATCCGCTTCCACCATCCTCTTTCGTACGGGGTTGGGATGCGCGATCTTTTCCAAAGAAGGGCTTCCCATATTTAAAAACTGACAGATCAGACTGCTGAAAGCGATCTGTTTTTTTGTGCACAGAATGGATCCGCTGCAAAGCTGCGCTGTCCACTCCGCATTATAACTGCCGTAAACAAACCATTTTTTCCCGAGGTTTTTTCTCCGGCCCGGAAAGCGCGAATCGAATAACGCTTCGAGTTCTGCCGCTTCCGTTTCCCGTTCGGGCCCATGCGTATACCGCTTCAGCATACAGGAAGCATGGAACCATAGAATGGCGGCCAGGCCGTCTTGATAGCGCTCAAACAGACCAAGTCTTTCCATCTCATTCACGGAATAAGAGAAGATACGCGGAAAATCCTTCAGTTTGTTTTTGGTAACCGTTATGCTTTGTGAATTGCTGACCCGGTAATAGTAGAGCATCGATGCCGTTTCAACGATCCGGTTTGCGCAGGCGATCGTTGCAGCCTCCACGGCGACATCCTGTGCCGTAGTCGCAGGCTGGAACAGGGCATTGTCAATCAGGTATTTCCTTCTGTATAGTTTTCCCCAGAATGATGCGCGGGGAATCCCTTTCATATAACGCAGTTTTTCCTCATATGTCTCAATGATCCGGTATCCGGCGGCATATTTGCAGCCATAGATCTTTTCTTCTTTTCTTTCCTCATAATGGAAATAATTGCACACGGCCAGATCCGCATCGTTTTTTGTTGCAGCTTCGGTAAGCCGCATAATATAATCCCTGTCCACAAAGTCATCTGCGTCCACACCGGAAAGATACTCTCCGTTTGCCATCCGAATGCCGGTGTTTCTGGCAGGTCCGAGTCCTTCGTTTTCTTTTCGGTGATAGATGATCCGGTTATCCTTTGCGCGCCATTTTTGGCAAATGGAATCCGATCCGTCCGTCGATCCGTCATCGATCAGCAGAATTTCCAGATTGCCGTAACTCTGCTGCGCGATGCTCTCTATACAACGATCCAGATACGCTGATACATTGTAGATCGGAACGATCACGGAAACCAGCGGACTCTCAGCGCTCCCCTGCATAGATCTTTTCCAGGAATCCAACTTGCTCACGGATATCAAACCCCTTCTGCCTTATTTCCTCATAATAGCGGGACCTGTCTGCTCTGCTTTCTGCCGCATCCAGGATCGCTTTTACCCACTTTTCATCCGATAATTCCACGCATCTGACCAGATCGGTAAGAATCGCTTCCCTGCTGAAGCAGTCTGAAGCGATACACGGCAGTCCCATGCACTGCGCTTCCACCAGCGCGATCCCGAAGGCTTCCGAGCGGGAAGGCATACAGAATATATCTGTTGCCTGCAGCAGATCCGGCACGTCAGCCCTGTGCCCCAGAAACAGTACATCTTTTTTCACACCCAGATCCGATGCAAGAGCGCAGAGTTCCTCTTTCCGAAGACCGTCCCCGATGATCAGCAGTTTCACGCGGATCTGTTTTTTTAAAGCCGGAAGAATCCGGATCAGCTGTTCCTGGTTCTTGGCATATACCAGGCGCCCGACAACAGAGAGCAGGCAGACTTCTTCTGCGATCTGCAGCTCTTTTCTTGCAAGATTCCGTTGAGCCGCATTATACCGAAACCGCCCGGTCTCAATCGCATTATGCAGGATATGCACCGCATCCCGCGGGATTCTGGAATCAAAGATCCATTCAGCCGCCTCCTGCGAGCATGCGCAGAAATCCGTGGCAAGGCTAAAGTCCATCTGCTCCCGCATTTTGTAGTGAAGCACTGTTTTTTTCTGAATCTCTTCCGCATCCAGCGCCTTGGTGATCCCCGTGCTGTGCGAGTGTATGATGATAACCGGGATTTTGGCAGCCCCGGCCATTTCTTCCACGATCGCGTTTTCCCAGTAACTTGTATGAATATGAATGGCATCGTATCCGCGCTGCAGGATCTTTTCGAACTCTTTTACAAACCGCTCCGGATTATCATGATAATAACAGGATATATGAAAAACATTGCAGCCCTGAGCCGTCAGTTCTTCTTCAAAATCCAGAACGGGGCTGAAGGTTACAAAATCAAAAGAGAACCGCTCCTTATCAATGTATTTCCAGTTATTCAATATAAACTGCGTCTGGCCGCCTTTTGATTGCGCGACCGTAAACTGCAATACCCTGATCTTCATGTCTGTGAAATCCCTGCGATCTTTTCTGCCAGTTTTCTGCTCGCCTGTCCGTCAAAAACCAGATCTATGCTTTCATGGAATGCATCCAGTGTCCTGTTGTAAGACGCTTCATCAAAACCCATGATATCTTCTTCCAGCTGATCGTTGTCAGAAGCGACCGGAAACGGGAAGACCAATTCCATGTCGGGCGTCACCGATCTGTTATTCTCTATATGATGCCTGTCATCCCCTGTAAGATTCCAATACAGATTACCTCTGGCCGCACTGAAAGTCTTGATGTCATCGGCATAGATGAATGCGGGAATATGCGCATATCCCGCCTCAAATACGGCGCTGGAATAATCCGTGATATAGGCATCCATCCCTGCAAGCAGTTCATACAGGTCCTCACCCTTACTCTCATCGATCAGCCGGTCTTTTACCGCCTCGTTATGGTATTCGTCCATGGCCGGCGCCAGCTGCGGATGCAGCCGCACGCAGATGTACCATCTGTGGCCGAACTTTTTTTCAAGCGTCCGTAAAAGACGTTCAAAATCCAGTGTCCATTCCTCGGAAAAAACAAAGCGCTTTCCGTCCCTGCTTCCTTCCCTGAAGGTCGGCGCAAACAGTACGACTCTGTCGTCGGTTCGCAGGCCGTGTTTCTTTCTGAAATTTTCCTTCTGCGTCTGCCTGCTGCCGTAAAGGATGTCGCACCTGGGCGCGCCGGTCTTGAGCATCGGTCCGTCATAGAGGAACGCCTTCACAAAATTCTTTTCGCACCAGACGGAATCGATCACCAGGCCGTCCACCATATCGGAGTCGTTTTTGCTGACCAGATATGCCATTTCGGAAAACCCGTCTCCCCGAAGAAGCCCCGTGCATTTGATCCCGAGCGTATAATGATTCACATTCAGATAATACTGTTTCCGGCGTTTTTTTGTTCCGTAGGGTTTCCGGTAATTATCAATCCATATTTTGGAAGTGGACAGCCAATACGTGCGGCTCCAGAGTGTATTGGGAACCTTTTTGATATACGGCGGAAACTCTTTCTTCATGTCATTGACCAGCCAGATGAATTCCGTTTCGGGTCTCTGCGCATGAAGCTCTTCCACAAGGTATTTCGGGTTGCAGCCGAAACCGCCTTTGCCTTCAAACGTGCAGACTGCCACCCTGTCTTTGTGTACCGGAAACACTCTGCATAAATAAAAGCAGAGACTATTGCCAAACGCCTTGATTTTTCTGTAAAAAATGTATGCTTTTTCTTTCGAAACCATCATGTTTTTACCGGTTCCATTATAGCATTTATTTGTTTGTTTGTTGATCGGAAATGTCCCGCTTGAGTTTCGTCGAACTCGTGGATTCCGTATACGGGAAAAATACAAGATCTGCTCCGTTGCTTCGCAGAAATTCCCTGTTTTTAAGCCATCCGGGATCGTTTTCATAATCGCTCCCGGAAAACTGTACATCGAACTGATAACGCCTGTAAGCTTCTTTTGTCGTGTAATACTCTTTCGGGATTTCTACGGCCTCGTCCACATACCGGCATGCTCTTACGATCCCGATCCGGTCTTCAAACGGCATATACGGCGTTGTCCTTTTCACATTTCTGACCTGTTCATCCGTCACGACACCTACAATCAGATAGTCGCACAGTTCCTTGGCGCGTCTTAACAGATTGACATGACCGATATGAAACAGATCAAATACACCTGCAACATACCCGACATGATATTTCTTTTTCGGCTCCTCCTTTGCGGGGTCTGCTGCCTGCAAGGGTCTTGCCTTCCTCGGATAGGGCAGGCTCCAGTCATAAACGGAATAATTATGCAGACCAAGTTCCTCCAGCTGTTTCATGACAGGAACATAATTCCTGATGCAGATGATGATCTTGTATCTTCCCTCCCTGAAGGTCTTTAAAATCTCCGACGAAAAAACCTCAATACCATCCACGATCTGTCCGCGGTTCTTCTCGTTATTGTCGATCAATCCCGCGATCGGATAGTCGTTTGCAAACTGTGAGATGAACTTCCTGGCATAATTCCCCGCACCGAACAGATACAAATCCCTTCCCTCCGTATTCCGGAAAATATCACGGAATATCCGTTCGTACTCCGTCTGGGAATAGTTCATCCTCTGCCGGTTCAGCGTTAACAGATCCGTGTCTGCCTGATGCGCCTTCCGGTATGTGTCCAAAACGGTTTTGTTCTTGAGTTCCGCAATAAAACGGTTGCTGAATTTCTGATACAGTTTCAGCTGATCCTGCAGATCGTAGCGCGCAAGCAGCCGCTCCTTCGGCAGGATCCGTTTTAATTCCGGATGCCTCATATAGATAAAATTGATCGTCCTCAAAAGGATGGCACGGGCAGGGACATTTCCGGCATAGTATTCCTGATCGTAGAAGACAAAATCCCGGTCCGTCACAAAACAGTTCAGCGCCACCAGGTCAATGTACCCTCTTTTCAGGATGACACCGAACACATTCCTGTCTGCGGCGGCCAGTTTTGCGTATTGATCTTTATTCGGATCGTCCACTTTCTGTTTTTGGATTCTGCTCTCCCAGCCCGGCTCAAACCTGTCCCAATCGATCTCCTCATAAGCAACATGCTCTGAAGATTCAAGGATCAGATTGTAGAAACGATCCAGTTCGGCATACAGTTTCTGCTCATCTTCCGTTAACAGGCGGCGGAAATAAGAAACCGCAGACTCTCCTTCGACAAAAGGCATCTCATAATCCGTTTCGTTGACGGTTTCGGATATGACCTTTAAGCCGTGTTTGCGAAGATAATCCGCGTTTTCACGGAGTTCTTCCGCTTTGCCCGCGCCCTGTGGATAGACCGGCCGTTTCACGACTGTTTTGTTTTCCATGATGATCGTCGAAAGAGCGTTTCGTTTTCCACGCTCCACAGAGACCGTAATACTCCTTGCCGGCGAAAATGCGCCGTGCATGGGGCACTCCGCAAGATAAGCATTGGCCAGGGCATGAAACAGACCGTTGTCCGACATCGTCTGATACAGATTTGCTTCCTCCAGAAAGACTGTTTCCGGATGGTCATAGGCTGGGAAAATACGGACATCCAGTTCTTCTTTTGGCAGAACATCTTCCGCAAAAAAGAACTGTGGCTCAAACAGCGACGGGAAAACAGAGTAAAACCGCACGGATTCCACACCGCCGTCTTTCAGGATCCTGCGCATTTCCGCCATGGAATACGCTTTTCCGCCAAGGGATGCCCTGTCGGCAAAATCGATGCGGCTGTAGTTTTCGATGCTGTCAAAATTCCTTCCCGTAAACTCATCCCTGTCACCGCAAAAATACCGGATTCCCAGCCGGTTGTTCATTCCGAATAATAAAACACCGTCCTCCTTCAGAAGCCTTTTTGCCTGCCGGATCACATTTACCGGATCTGTTTGCGTTTCAAGCAAATGGGAAAAGACCACATAGTCGTAGTTCCCGGTATGTACATTCAAATCTTCGGCTTCCAGCGCATATGCCTGCAGCCCTTTTTCGACAAGCAGTTCAAAAAGCGGTTCCGGATCCGCTGTTTTCAGTCCGTTTCCGTGATAATGGTTCCGGACATAAAGGACCTGTGCACCGGGCCTGAACGCATACCAGCCCAGAAGCCCTTTCGGTAATTCCCGGATCAGCTCTTCAGTTTCCAAAGAATAGGATTCCTTCATGTGTCAGAAATTTCTCCATACACCCGGCCATACAGACAGAGACCTTTTCCGCCTGACCGGATCTTTCCCCTGTTTTGACCGTCTTTGCAAAGCGCTCAAGTTCATAGCACAGACCGTCGCCTTCAAACGGCATATCAAACACTTCCACCCTTGTAACATCCTCAAAATGTGCTTCGAAGTGTTTTGTTTTCCACCAGGGCGCCTCAGCGGCAAGATAGCCTTTTGTGCCGCTGATCAAAAGTCTTCCTTCCGATTTGACACCAAGGCCGCAGGTCAGGGTCGCCAGAGCATCCTGATATGTCAAAAGCGCTCTCGTGAACAAATCGATACCGTCTCCGTTACGGATACTGTCAAAACGTATATCCGAAAAGTCCGTCCCCAACAGGCTCAGTGCAGGGAGCAACACATAGCTCCCCAGTTCCGTAAAACTGCCTCCAAACTGCAGATCTTTCAGTTCCCGTTTTCCCGGATCCTCAAGTTTGGTAAAACAGGCTTCCACATTTCTGATCTCACCGATCAGTCCGCTTTTTGCCACCTCAAGCAGCTTTAAAAATCCCGGACAATAAGCGGTCTTAACCGCTTCCATAAGAACCAGCCCGTTCGATGCGGCAAATGCATATGCCTCTTTTGCTTCACTTTCGCGTAAACACATCGGTTTCTCGCAAAGCACATGCTTTCCGCGCCTGAGGGATTCCATGATGTAGGAAAAATGCGTCTCGTGCGGGGAAGCAATATAGACCGCATCCACCTGATCAAAGAAGTTTTTGGGATCCTGTGTCGCAAGACAGGTGTTTATACCTTCCGGACCGTTCTCCTGCAGCATGTCATGCAGAAAACGCTCTGCGCTTTGTGCATGCGGATTATGGACTGCCGTGATCCGTACATTATGTACTTTTTTTGCATCCGCAAAAAACCGCCGGGCGATCCGTCCGGTTCCGATCATTCCCAGTTTCATTCCATACCTCTTTGCAGATCCCTGCGTTTGATCATGAATTTCTCAACCACATCCGCCATTGCAATGGATTCCTCAGCGGTCAGTTTATAATCATGACCACCGGTCCCGTTGATTTTGGACACGAATTCGCTGATTTCGTAACGCAGACCGTCCGATCCGCTGAAGGCTGCATCAAAGTGATCGATCTTATTCGCATCCTCATAACGAACGTCAAAGCCTCTGGTCAGCCACCATGGCGAAGGCACCAGAATGTATCCCTTTGTCCCGGCGATGATCAGTTCACCCTCTGACTTCACGCCCACGCCGGCTTTTGCCGTTGCCAGGCTGTTGGGATACTTAAACAAAATCTTTGTGAACAGATCGATCCCCTCACTGCCGTATACGGACTGGATCAGAACCTCCTGATAATCGATGCCGAGCAGCTTGAAGATCGGAAGCATGCCGTAGCTTCCGTACTCCAGGAACGCACCGCTGTACCGGTGATCCGTCATCTCACGCGAAGCCGGATTTGCCAGTCTGGTAAAACTTGCTTCCACATCACAGATCTCACCGATCGTCCCGTTTCTGGCAACGGAAAGCAACTGCTGAAAGCCCGGCAGATACGCGGTCCGGATACCTTCCATCAGGGTGACTTTCTGTTTTTTGGCAAGTTCATACAGTTCCACCGCTTCCGCATAAGTGAACGTCATCGGTTTTTCACACAAAACATGCTTTCCGGCCAGCATGGCTTTGCGGACATATTCGCTGTGTGTCTCATTGGGAGAAGCCACATAGACCGCATCCGTTTCCTTTAAGAATTCTTCAAAGCGGTTCGTCCATACCGGGATCTGGTATTTTTTTTCGAAGAACTTTGCGCTCTTCTTTTCCGGATTATATGCCGTTGTGACTTCTATACCGGAAACAAAACTGGTTTCCTTTAAAAATCGCGGTGCGATACGGCCTGTCCCGATGATCCCGACACGGACGATTTTCTGCTTACGGTTACGAAGTTCACTGGATGAGATCCCTGCGGTCCTCGGCAGGTAGACCACTTCACAATACTGTTTCAGGTAATCAAACCGTCCGACCCAGTCGCTCCCGAGCGTAAAAACATCGATCCCGTAACGCTGGATATCCTCGATCTTCTGTCCTTCGTGGTCCTCCACGATTACCTCATCGGCAAAGCCCGTATTCCAGACATTATCCATACGAACCTTGATCGGATCCACAAGATTCAGTTTTCCTCTCATGCGGTCAAAGTTTTCCGTCGTAATGCCGACGATCAGATAGTCGCCGAGTTCTTTTGCTCTTTTCAGCAACTGGTAATGCCCTTCATGAAAAAGATCGAAACTTCCGTACGTAATCACTTTTTTCATATCGTGTATCCCCGTTTATCTTTTCTTTGCAAAAACCGTTGTCCTGTGAATGCTGACCCGCCTGTTTTCGGGCGGCGGTGACATATAATTTCTATAATGCTGCGATAAGAAGGCGTCATAGCCGGAAGGTCCGAAGAATGTTTCCCCTTCAAATTCCATCGGAATCTGTTCTGCCCAGATATTGCGGTCAAAGATCAACGGTCTTCCGGGTTTCGTCGGAATCATAAACACATGGTCGCTTGCGGCAGCCGGATATTTTAGCATGGCATCCAGCACATATCTCTTGCACTGCAGCCGTCTTTCCTGCGTCTTTTCATCGGGATTGGGAAACTCTACGGTCAGGTCATCATACTCCCTGGCATATCCAAGCACCTCGCGGTAAAAGGCATTACGTTCCTCTTCCCCCTCCGGCATGCCAATCAGTGGAAAAATATCCAGCGCGATCTGCCCGCCAAAGGTTTCCAGCGGAATATCCCACTGGTGATAACAGGTCTCTTTATCCTCGAGCCTTGCGATGAAAGCGCGTGCAGGATCGTCCTGCCCCACATAGAATGTGCCGTATCTGCCGTTTTCCTCGCGAATGATCTGCAGGAGTTTTAACATGTCCTCGTTCATCATCGCAATGTCCAGATCATCATCCCACGGGATATATCCTTTATGGCGTACCGCGCCCAAAAGCGAGCCAAAATGAAGATAATAGGGCAGGCCGTGCTTTTCACAAAGGTGATGAATGTAACGAAGTCCCGCCATCTGATGTTCTTTGATCTCTTCCGGACTCAGCTGTTTTCCTGCATCCTCCGGGATATAGGCTCTTTTGATCTCCTCGGTTTTCCAGAAACCGCCCATCACATAAGCCTGAGAGTTCAAATCGTATCCGAGGCTTTCAAGCTGTTCCAGCATTTCCTTTTCGAACTTGGAATACAACAGGAAGACATAGTCCCCGCGAAACTCCTGCGGCAGTTCATCCGGTTTGTACGCAACGATCCGTCTCTCTCCGATCAGGTGATGAAAGGTCGGCGTGATCTTGGGATCATTGAACTGACTGACGGCGGAGGGTTTATTATCCACAAATGCAAAGATTTCAATCCCGTGATCCTGCAGGTACTGTTTGCACACAAAAGCCGGCGCATTCAGCCCGAACATGACGATCTTTCTGTCACGGAGCACGCCGCTCTCCATGATTTCGTCTATGGCTTGAAACAAAATGTCCGTCATGTATTCACACCTCATGATCTTCCCTCTGTCTGCTGTGAAAGTTTCTGTATGCTCTCTCCGAAATAATCTCCGATCCTTGCAAGTAAGTGCAGGGCGTCATCCTGCAGCTCTTCGGGGAACGATCGTAACACCGGCGAGGTTTCAAAATTCAAAACGCCGTCATATCCGACCAGCGCAAGCGCGCGGATAAATCCTTCCCAGTTGGTAGAAGGCTTATTGTCTCTGGTCTTTGTAAAGGTGAACGGCATCTGATGCAAATCCCTGACGCCGTCATTATCGTGGATGTGCAGCACTTTCAGCCTTTTTCCAAGGGTCATGAGAAACGATTCGAATTCGATCCCGACCAGATTCGCATGGCCGGTATCAAAGCAGAATCCGAGCACCTCTGCGCCGTAGGCATCATTCAGCCTGTCGATCCTCTCGGCAGCCCTGGCGGCGTTACAGCATGGGCCTTCCACAATGTGCTTTCCGTTCGAAACATAAATATTTTCCACACATATCGTGATCCCGTATTCCGCGGCAAGCGGCAGAATATGCTGCAGAAACATTTCGGTCTGTTTCCATTCCGCCTCCTCGGAACCGGTGTATTTTTTCGTTTTGACGCCGTGCACCACGATATATTTGCAGTCAAAGAAACGGCAGATCTCCATGCTTTTGGGCGCCATTTCCTTAAGCAGGAATTCATTCACACCCTCCACGGCCGTCGGCACGTAATTGGGATAAGGCATATGCATCTGGTGGATCCTTACGCCTGCCTTCGCCGCAGCTTCCTTATGCGGCGTAAAGAAATCCGTCAGTTCCCGTACGGACTGCTTAAAGAACGCATTCGGTTTATTTTCATAAATCTCCCGGTTCAGAAGATAGTCATTGAGACTAAAGTCCGCGCAGGTAAAACCGGCCCGCCTGATCTTGTCAAAGCCGGCAAGCGGATCCTTATCCTCCACGATGTATCTGGTCTGTACCCCTGTTTCAAACATCGCTTTTCCTCGCTATTCTGTCTGTATAATAGCTGGGCAGGTATTCATCATTGAAATACTCGATCGGATTGTTCACGCCCATTTCGCGAAGCTGCTGCTCGATCTCCCTGTAGTAGATATTGCAGATGTATATCACGCAATCTTCGGGGATCTGCAGCAGAGCTTCCGGTTCCCTTATAGTCAGGGAACAGAATTCCGTATTCCAAAGGCTTTCATTGTTGTCGCAGGTAAACAGGGGCGGGTACTGTTCTCCGTAGCACTTCATGTAATTCCGGCACATATTGCCGGCTCCGAACAGAACACGGCTCGGATATTTTTTGAGCGCCTTTTCCATACCAATCTGCCAGGCAAGATAATCTCCCGTCTCTTTGGCCAGACGCATCACGGCCGGCCTTAAGATTGTGGAAAACGAAGTGTATGTGTTCATGGCATCCATCCAGAGCAGTCCGTCAAAATCGATTTCACGAAGTCCTCTGATCAGGCCGAGATAATCCGGCTTTGCATAGGTATAGGAAAACGGGAGCATGGACCTCTCATCCTGCCCGTTATTTTCCCTGAGGATCACGGCTTTTATCCTGCTGTCCAAAACCTTGATCATTTCCAGAACATCCTGTCCGCAGAGATTTGCACTTCCAAGATCAAGGCAGGCCGCAAAAGCTTCGTAGCCGGCTTTTTCATTTTCCTCATCGATCCAGGATGCCAGATCCTCCTGCTCCGCAAATATACCGCGTATCCAGTGACCTTCACTGTTCCTGACCTGGTTGGATACCAGAATCGTAACCCCGTTTTCCTTAGCCGCCGGGATCAGCCGTTCGTACCATTCGCTGATTCTCTGCCGGTCCTTTTGATCGTGCGAGATCGGAAAAACAAGTAAAAACGGACAGTTTGCCAAGGCGCAGAGTTTGATGGAACTGATCGTTACATCAAAAATAAAATCCGCCCTGTCCTCCGCTCCGATTCCGTAGGGATGGATCGGCGAGAGCGCCATATCAAAAGTCATCCCCTCTTCCAAAGCAGCCCCGATCAGCTTCTTCGGATATTCAAGCATCAGACGCGGATCATCCGCAATCGATTCCCGGGCTTTCTTTTCATTCGAAATGACCTCTTTTCCGATCTGCAGAATCTCTGCTTCCTTGATGAAAAGATTCAGATCCAGACACAGCTCTTTATATCCTGCTTTTTTCAGATCCGCCAGTCCCTGCCTGGGTCTGAACGGTGCTACCGTCCCACGGATTCCGGATAAAACTTTCAACGGTTCCCTACCTCCGTAAATCGTATGATTCCGGACAAATGCAGTCTTTCATGATCTCCATTGTCCTTGCAACCCCGGCCTTGATGTCATAGTGCATCCGCCAGCCGAGCGCTTTGAGTTTACTGCCGTCAAGCCTGGCTTTGGTCGCTTTGGAATACCCTGCTGCCTCCGTATCGTCAGGCAGGTCAAAGACCACCTTTTTTCCTGCCGTATCCGCGACCAGTTTTGCCAGATCTTTGAGGCGGATATCGGAAGGAGTATCCGCGATATTATAAGCTTCCCCCTTTTCTCCCAGAAGGAGTACATAAAAGAGGCCTGCAACCGCATCCGCAGCATAAGTGTAGGAAAAATACTGTTCTCCCCTGCTCTTCAGAACGATATCCTCGCCCGACAGCGCCTTGTGGATGAACTGGGAAAGTGCTTTGGTATCAGACGGAAGCAGTGTCGGGCCGTATGACCTTGTCAGTCTCGGGATTACCACATCCAAATCGTTCTGTCTGATGAACGCCTGGCACAGCGCTTCCGCACACCGCTTGCTTTCCGGATATCCGGCCCGCAGGGTGTTGCAGTCAATATAACCGCAGTATTCCTCATCAAACAACTCTGTATCCGAGCGATTTTCACCGTAAATCTCGTTGGATGAAGCGATCAGCGCCCGTTTTGCGCCGTGTCCCGACGCATACCGGAGCAGAGCGTAAGTTCCGAATACATTGGACGCCACAGTGCCGACCGGATCCTCGGCATAAGCGATCGGATGTGTATTGCTGGCCAGATGAAGAATATAGTCCGCATGTTCTATATCGGGCGAAAACGATGCATTGTTAATATCCGCCTCCAGAAACGAAAAATGCGGGTCTGAAAAGGTATCCCCGAACCGTTTCCCTGCTTTCTGTGCGTTTCTGCCCAGAGCATAGATATGGCAGTGCAGCCCCATATCGCGATTTTGCCTCATGAGCGCATCGATAAAGAGCGTGCCGATCATGCCCGTAGCCCCCGAGATCATAATGCTGCTGTTTTTCAGCTTCTCCCAGGGAAGATCGCGTGACGCGATATCAGTCAGATCTTCCTGATAAAGTTTGTGATTTCTGATCTTATCCATTTTCCGTTTCTTCTCCCTGTGCCTGCTTATTTCAGCCAGCTGTCGCGGTCTGCCTTGACATAGGCTTTGAACATTTCCAGATCATCTTTTGTCGTCAGTTTGATATTCTTATCGGACCCTGCGGCAAAATAAAGCCGCTCGCCGAGCTCCACCATCATCGTGTTCGCATAGGAACTCCCGTGGATCCCGATCCCTTTTTCATAAGCCTCATGGTACGCAGCATCCAGTTTGGCGAATGTATATGCCTGTGGTGTGGAAACACGCCGCAACGTCTCTCTGGGAATATAGCTGACCGTGGAAATCTCATCATCCACGAGAAAGATCTGCTCATTGTAGGGAAGGGAAGTGACCGCATTGCCGTACTGCCTGCACTTTTCAATGACATCCGTCAGGACGTCTTCATCGACCAGCGGTCTGATCCCGTCATGTACAATGATCAGATCATCGTCTTTGCACACATCTTCCAGATTATAGACACCGTTGCGGATGGATTCCTGTGCCGAATCGCCGGCTTTGACCACCCATTTCAGTTTCGTGATGTTGAACTGTTTCGCATAAGCCCAAACCATATCCAGCCAGCCGTCTATGCAGACGATCTCAATCGCATCGACCTGCGGATGATCCTGAAAGCTCTGAACGGTATAAAATAAAACCGGCTTATCATATATACTGATAAACTGCTTCGGAATATCCTGTCCCGTTCTGTGGCCGGATCCACCGGCTATGATGACCGCTACGTTCATGTTGTTTTTCTCCTGTCTCTGAACAACTGCTTCCCCATCCGTTTCCCGGAATCAGGGCGGCTTCGTTTCATTTCCTTCCGATAAATTTCCCGATGATCCACTTCGTAAGGCGTGCGGATGCTTTGCCGTCCACGTATTTAAACATCCGCTCCCTGGAGCGGTGACGGTTCTCCCTGCGCGGATCATCGTTTTTAAGCAGCCGGATCGCTTCTGTCAACTCCTGCATGTTGCATGCCTTGACCTCCGGCATGTACTCGTCCTGATCGATCGTACATTCCCTCGAATCCCGCTCGTAATCCTCCCGGTCATACTGAAATGCGACAACAGGTCTGTCGATCAGCATGTAATCCGTATACACCGAGGAATAGTCCGTGATCAGCATGTCCGTTTCGGACAGAAACGTGTACACGTCTATGTCCGGATCTGCGATGATCATATTCGAATAGGCACATTTTGCAAATTCCGCCTTGAGTTTGGACTTGATGTGGAGTTTTGCGACAAAGAGCAGTTTCTCTTCTGCAAGAAATGAATTAAACGATGCAAGATCCATCACATCAAAAAACTTCTTTTCCGAATCGCGGAACGTCGGCATATACGCCAGGATCCCATACCCCTGTTCACGGTATTCACCGATCCGTTTCAAAAGTTCTCTTTCCGGATCCGTCATCAGGTTTTCGATCCCGCATTCCTCCCCTGAAAACAGGATATCATTCCGCGGATAGCCGTCAACGATCATATGTGATCTTGGAACCGCAAAGGCCGATGCGAATACAGGCATCATCGTATCAGATGTGGCCAGAATGTAATCTGTCGGTTTTTCATCGGACAACCTGCGAATCCAGGTGCACCATCTTTCCCATGCGTTTTTCGGATGTCTGACGCGGTCATGGATATTGTCGTGATTGATCTGTTTGTTTCCGCTCCCGTGCCACAGGTTGATCTTCACGGCGCCGCCGGACTGCCAGAAGTTAATGTCTTTGGAATAATTATCGTAAATATAGACACCGGCGCGAAGCGCAAGAGCAATTCCCTTGAGGGAATGGTAATAATACGCTTCGTAACCGTTTTCATTGAGAAATTGCACGATCTCTTTATTATGGCTGATCCATATGGGGCGGATATCCTTAACATATCCATCTTTATCACCGGATCCCGTCATGTCATCCGGATGATTTTTGGAATACTTCGAAGCAAAAGAATGCTGGCTCACATAGAGGAACAAATACCTGGGATTCTCCGCAAATCGTCTGCCGAATGTGGAACCGAACAGCCAGATCTTTTTGTTTCTCGGAAATAAAAAAGAGAGTCCGTATAACGGCACCAGAAAAATCTGCAGCCAATATAGGATTCTCTCTTTTATACTGCCACCCATTCTCTTTCCCCCGATCTGTCATCCACCTGATATTATACTATAAATCGGGGAATATGTGTAGCATCAAGTAGGCCGGTTTACCACTTCTTCAGATACGTCTTTCTCTCCATCGGATCGAGCGCGGCGATCTCCGGATCCTTGTAGTAACTGTCGCTCTTCATATGCTGCGTGCTGACCTCTTCAAAGATCGCGCCGGTCTTAGAAGAAAATGCATGCATCACGCCGCGCAGAACAGTCTGCATATCGCCCGGATGCAGGTGCTTCTCTTCTCCGTCCTCAAGCTGCACATCCAGATCCCCGTAAAGCACCTGGAAGGTTTCCTCTTTGACTTTGTGCGCATGGAACGGATGCTTCTGTCCCGGCAGGACAATGATGTATTTCTTGCAGTATTCTCTGTTGATGATGTTGATGATGATCGCCCCGTACTGTCTGAAGTGAGGGATCCCGTAATGATGGGACAATTCAACTTCGAAATTATCACCCAAAGCGATGCCCGCTTCATAGAGCATACCCTTGGCATCATGCACGGCGCCTCTGACGATCCCGACGCCTGTGATCTTTGGATGCTCCAGAATTTCCTCGTTGGCTTTGTACGCCCGACTGGCGGTCAGTTTTCCGTCTTTGAACTCGCCGCTGGTCATCTGCTTTTCGCCGCAGGGCATTGCAAAGAACACATTCTCTGTTGTCAGCGGTTCGCCTTCCGCGATATCCTGCTTCGCATAAACGCCGCGCATCAGGGAACGCAGGGAATCAAGTTCCTCCTGGCTGACATACTTCTGTCCTTCCCTTTGCAGCACACACATGGACTTCGCGATCTTGATATCTTCCACCCATTTATCCGCCTGCTCGGGATTCATGGAATAGGCATTCAGCTTAATGGTCTCTGTCGGAAGGCCCACATGGCGTTCCAGGATCTTCACGCCCTTGGCAACGGCCATCATCCCGACCACATTGTTGTCAGGGTCCTCATGTCCCGAATACCCGATCGTGATATCGCGGTATCTGCGTTTCATCTTGTCGATAAAGTCTAACTGCAGCGATTCCGGCGGCGCCGGGTACTGGGCAATGCAGTGCATGAATGCAAAATCACAGCCCCTGTGTGTAAAGAAATTATAAAGCTTATCGATGTCCTCGATCGTCTTACCGCCTGTCGAAATGATCAGCGGGCGTTTTGCCTTGGAAGCCTTGGCAAGAAGCGGCCAGTCTGCGGAAGAGCAGCTGGCGATCTTGATGATGTCAAGCCCTTGGTCCATGCACCATTCCACGCCCGTTTCATCAAAAGGCGTGCTCATGGTCAGCATTCCTTCGGCACGTACCGCGTTGACCAGTTCTGAGAACTGATCAAAGGTCAGTCTGGTGCTCATGAATCTCGGAATATGCTTCACATCCGTCCTGTCTTTGAAATCCGGATGGATAAAGGTATCCAGGTCCCTGTACTGCAGCTTTACGGCCGCCTTGATATTGTGTTTCCTCGCGATCTTTCCCATCGCACGGATGATATCGATCCCGTGCTCCACACTTCCCTGATGGGAATTTGCCATTTCGAAGATAAATAAATCTTCGTAGATCTTCTTTTCCGCCATTTGTGCTTCTCCTTTTTTGCTTAGTATCTTTCATCCGGTCTTCCCGGCAGATCGTAATCTTTACAGATGTACCTGTTCCACCTGCTCTTTGCATCTGTCGATCATGTTGAGGATCCCTTTTTCCATGATCTTTAAATAATCCGTTCCCATCCAGCAGCTTGCGATGAGCTCCGACCGCTCGTCATGCCCTTCTGCATACACCGTCTTTAACAGCGCATTGGTCTCTTTCTGGATCGCATTTTTCACATATTCCATGACCGGTGCCTTGTCTAAATAGGTGTTGATCTTTTTGGTTTTTTCAAATTCATTCTTAAACCGTTCGTTGCGGTATTTATCGGACAAAACCAGTTTCAGCATCTGATCGTAACTGCGAATGCCTTCCCTGACTTTTCTCAAGCATTCTCCAAGCTCGTCCGGGATCCCGTGGATATATTCGACAAGTTCCCTGCGCTCTTCTTCCGAGATAAAGTCATCCGACTCTTTGACGATCGTTTCAAAATCGCAGGTTTTTTTGCAGTAGGTATCGATCGCTTCGCGGAACGTCATGATCTTTGTCCCGTAGATCTTGGCACCGCCTTCCGTCGCATCGATCACCGTAAGATCCGGATACTGTACGATCTGTTCCTGGATCCAATTTCTGTAGAGCGTAAACTCGTTGGAGGCGGCGATCGGATTCCCGTCGATGCCTTCCGTCATCACATGTTTTAAGGTCGAGGCATCCGTTTTTCCTCTGACACTGTCGGCCGAATGCGTCCTGTTATCCGTATAAGCAAGGTCCTGCCCGATCATGATGATCGTCTGAAATCCGAGCACCTGCGCGATGGAAAACGCATCATTGGCAACCGACCCGCCCGAGGAAACCACAGGGAACAGATGGGTATGTCTGGAAAAGAAGTGCTGCACATGATGGTTTAGATCATTCACAAAGAACTTCTCTGCACGGTGCGCTTTCAGGATCTCCCTGTTGGAAGTCAGCTGGCAGACCATCGGAACATCATTGGCGCGGTCGTCCGAAAAGTGCTTGCT
>JAEEGL014295602.1_pt1 | contig 49030 bp, 41 predicted proteins | sample 9134231 | NCBI WGS metagenome assembly JAEEGL01 (sample SAMN16246548, study PRJNA631951) | gut metagenome | biome: gut microbiome; feature: rumen; material: fiber-attached | host: Bos | place: Iran: Karaj | collected 2018-10 | reverse complement strand
TTCCTTACCAGATCCTCGACAGGATTAATAATAAGGGAGGCAAATTCGACATTCTTTGCATGACTGTTAAGCCCGGAGCTGATTCAGAGGTCGCTCAGGAAAAGGTGCGAGGTCTCCTGTCCAGACGTCACTCAATAGCCCTGGACGACAAGGCCGCCATAATGATGCTGGATACGAGGAAAATATTCAAGATAGTCGACAATCTTTTCAAGGGGGTGAACATCCTCGTGATCCTGGTCGGTCTTGGAACCCTCCTGGCTGGAGCCATCGGAGTGTCCAATATCATGATGGTCACCGTCAAAGAGCGCACGACCGAGATCGGCATCCGCAGGGCGATAGGCGCCACTCCGAAGATGATTCTTTCCCAGATCATCACGGAGAGCATCGGCCTCACCATCCTTGCCGGGATGCTTGGGATCCTGTTCTCAGTGCTGATCCTATGGGCTGCCGGCAGCATAGTCTCCAGCATGCCGGACTTCACTTCCGGAATATCCTTCCAGATCGGTTTCTGGACGGGAATAGCCGTGCTTTTGCTTCTGGTCGTGCTGGGAGTCCTTGCCGGCCTCGCCCCCGCCCTCAGGGCCATGAACATCAAACCCGTTGACGCCATGCGAGATGAATAATAATAACAATAGATATGAAAAAGAACCTTAAGTACATTATCCTGGCGCTGGTCGCCCTCGTGTTCATCGGGACCTTCGTGGCCCTTTGGAAGAACTCCCGCCCCAAGGAGATCCGTTACGAGCATCTTGAGGCATCTGTGAAAGACATCCACAAGACTTCTGTCGTGACCGGCAAGATCATCCCCAGGGACGAAGTCAACATCAAGCCCCAGATCAGCGGCATTGTTTCGGAGCTTTATAAGGAAGCCGGAGAGATGGTTGCCGAAGGCGAGATCATAGCCAAGGTCAAGGTGATTCCCGAGATGAGCTCGTTGAGCTCGGCCCAGTCCAGGGTCCGTCTGGCTGACATCAATCTCAAGCAGGCCCAGACCAATTACGACAGGGAGAAAGCGCTTTTCGACAAGAATCTAGTAAGCGCCGAGGAATTTGACCAGGCTTCCCAAGCTTTGGCCCAGGCAAAAGAGGAGAAGGCCGCCGCCGTAGAGACGCTTGAGGTGGTGCGGGACGGAGTCTCGAAAAGTAATGCCAAATCAAGCTCAACTCTCATTCGTTCAACTATTTCCGGGCTCATTCTGGACGTCCCGATAAAGGTCGGCAACTCTGTCACCCAGAGTAATACCTTCAATGACGGAACGACCATCGCCACGGTCGCCAACATGGGCGATCTGATCTTTGACGGCTTTATCGACGAGACAGAAGTAGGAAGAGTCCATGAGGGAGTACCGATGAAGATCACCGTCGGAGCCTTGAAGGACGTGACTCTCGATGCGGTCATGGAGTTCATATCCCCGAAAGCCCAGGAGAAGAACGGGACCAATGAGTTCGAGATCAAGGCCGCTGTCTCTGTCCCCGACAGTGTCACTATCCGTTCCGGCTACAGCGCGAATGCCGAGATCCAGCTCGAGGGCGTGGACGGAGTCCTTTCCGTCCCGGAGAGCGCCCTCTCTTTCGAGGGAGACTCCACCTTTGTGTATAAAGTCGCTGGAGAAAAGAAATACGACAAGACCCCTGTGGTGACCGGTCTTTCCGACGGCATCAACATCGAGATCAAGTCCGGTCTCAAGGAAGGGGACAAGGTTCGTGGCAACCAGATAATAGAAAAGAAGTAGCACGATTACGGTTCCTGAGCGGAGTCGAAGGAAGCGGAGTCGAAGTCGAAGGACCGTATAAACCAAAAAACAATGAGAACAACAATAACAATAGCGCTACTGTTCGCCGCGCTGGCCGCCTCCGGCCAGACCCATTCCGGCCCCTGGACCCTCTCTGACTGTGTCCGGCACGCCCAGGAGAATAACATCACGCTCAAGCAGGCGGAACTTCAGGTCAAGCAGCAGGAGTTAAGGCTTGAGACAGCGAAAGGCAGCCGCTTGCCCCAGGTCAGCGGAAGCGCGAGCGAGAATTTCTCATTTGGACGTGGACTCACGGCGGACAACACCTATTCCAACACCAATACGACAAGCACAGGCTTGTCACTTGGTACCGCCGTTCCCATTTTCCAAGGAATGAGAATCCGCAATGGCATAAAGGAGAGTGAGTTGAACCTTAAAGCCACCACGGCTGACCTTGAAAAAGCCCGGCAGGACATGAGCGTCGCTGTGGCGCAGGCCTACGTCCAGATCCTCTACAACATGGAACTGCTGGATGTGGCTCTCAATCAGGTTGGAATAGATTCAATGCAAGTGGAACGGCTCTCGGCGATGTTGGAGAGCGGAAAGGCTTCCAAGGCCCAAGTAGCACAGCAGAAGGCCGCTCTCGGGCAGAGCCGCCTTTCCGCCACCCAGGCCAGAAACAATCTCAATCTCTCTCTCCTGGATTTGTCTCAACTACTGGAACTTCCTGATCCGGAAGGCTTCAGCATCGTTCGTCCGGATGTTCAGACAGATGGGATCCTTCTGGGGAATCCTGAGGACATCTATGCGGAAGCCATCGCGAACAAACCCTCTATCAAGGCGGAAATGTTCCGTCTCGACGCTACGGAGTTCACAATTAAAAGCGCCAAAGGAGCCTTCCTTCCCTCAATCAGCGCCAACGGAGGACTGGGAACCAATTACTACACGATGAGCGCGGCTCCTTCTGCGGCGTTCATGGAGCAGATCAAGCATAATTTCAGCCAGTATCTCGGCCTTTCGCTCAATGTCCCGATCTTCACGGGCTTCCAGACCAGGAATCAAGTCCGGGCGGCGGAGCTCTCCAGGACAAACCAGATGCTCCAGCTTGAGAACACGAAGAAGACCCTGTACAAGGAGATCCAGCAGGCATATTACAATGCCGTCGCGGCTTCGCAGAAGTACACTTCCAGCATTCAAGCTCAGGCCAGCGCGAAAGAGTCTTTCGAACTCGTTATGGGGAAATACGAGAACGGGAAAGCCAACATCACCGAGTTCAACGAGGCAAGGGACGCTTTTCTCCGGTCCGAGTCGGACCTGTCGCGCTCTCGCTATGAGTACCTCTATTCAGCGAAGCTTCTTGATTTCTACAGGGGACGTCCTATGGAGTTCTGAAAAATCATCATTATCTTTGAGAGTTGAATCGGACTTTCAAAGATAATGATCATGATAAAAAGAACTTTAATCATCCCCATCATTGCCGTCTCGGCGATTCTTTCGTCTTGCGGCCCCAAAACGGTCTTGACAAAAAGCGCTGTCGCCGATGAGCGTCCCGATGGCGGCGCCTACACGGAAAAGACAGTTCCTGTCGTGACAAAAGTCGCTCCTGACAGCAAGGTCACCCTTCGTTTCTACAATGACCTTCCCGATGTGGCGTACATCTCAGCCGCTGATTTCCAGTCGATTGTCCTTCCTGGATCGACCATGAAGGTGACTCATACCGGAGTCGGGGAATACACCCTCGACAACGCCGGAGCCAAGGCAGTCGTGAATGTCAACAAGGATGTTTTCGTGTCCTCTGATTTTGACGCTTTCACGAATATGATGGATCTCCTCCAGCCCGGGATGGCGAATGTCTATTATGACGGCATGCCATTCGTCCGCTACAAGAGCATTAAATACATGCCGGCCGTCGCCACTGTCACTCTTGATTTCGCGAAATACGGAATAGACATCCATGCTGATGGCAAGGGCGCTGTGTATTTCCCCTTCGCCACCCTGGCGGACATGTATTCCGACCTTTTTTATCACCATGCCGGATTCAATGGTGAGAAAGTCGTGGCGAACACTTCGATTAACGAGATCAGCCTGGCCAGGATCGATCCTGACTACAACAAAACCCTTCTCTCGAAGAAGACCCGCTCCCAGTCCATGGCGGATTTCGCTTACAGGGAACTCTGCTTCGCCATGGATCATTTCTACGGTCACCCAGGTCGTGTCGCCTTGGACGCGAGCTTGAAGGCCAAGGGCATGGACAGGACCCTCGAGGAGGATCTCGCTGCCGGACCTACGATAAAGAAGCTCCTCAAATCCACCAATTTAGCTGAATATTTCGTCGGAATGAGCGGCCTTAACGCCCTCTACTATGACGGCCACACCTCGATGGATATTTCCTCGGTGATGGGTCGCGACCGCTCGAAATACGAGGATCTCGTCTCGGAAGTCCGCGGCCTTCAGGAAAAGCATAAGGATGTCATGGATGCCATCAGGGAAGGCCGTTCCAGCATGGGAGGCCGCTACCAGGACGTCATGGCGGTCCGCACCCAGCGTCCTGAATGCTATGAGACCCAAGACACCTACATCAAGAAGGGCAACACTGCGGTCTGTGTGTTTAATTCCTTCAATACCAGGGCCGAGGACGCCTGGAACGCCTATTATGCGGGCAAGGGTCCCAAGCCGAACATCAACGACAACAAGGGAGATTCTATGGTCATATTCCTTGACGCCCTTGAAAAGGCCTCCGCTGACCCTGAAGTTGAGAATTTCATCGTGGATATTACCGCCAATGGAGGTGGCTCCGCCGATATTGTCATGGCAATGACCTCCTTGATCATGAACAAGAGCTATCTCTCTTATGACAACCCGTTGACAGGGCAGAGGTCTATTGTCGAATACGAGGTTGACAGGAATTTCGACGGGGTTTTTGACAAGAAGGACAAGAAGGTCCACTATGACCTTAACTTCGGAGTCCTCACATCCCAGGTCTCTTTCTCCTGCGGAAACCTCTTCCCCTCAATGCTTAAGGACGCTGGCGTGCCGGTGATCGGAGAGACCTCCGGTGGTGGAAGTTGCGCGATCCAGGCCATGTGTACCGCTGATGGGTTCTGTTTCCAGATATCATCCTTCCGTTCAAGGCTCAATACCCTCTCCGGAGAGAATATCGATGCCGGTGTCACCCCGACTATCCCGATCGACAATCATGAATTGGTCGAGATGGAGGGTCCGAACGACACGAAGATAAAGGTGAAGAACTACGATGATTTTTACGACATCGAGGAAGTTGGAGAATTGGTTAAAAAAAGAGTAAAATAATTCTATATGAAGAAAATAGCAATCCTGCTCGCTTCTCTTTTCCTGGCGGTCTCCGCTTGGGGACAGGAAGATGAGTATTCAAGGGACGAGTGCACAAGCATCGTTGTAGGCCGCCTTGCGTCGGCCGACGGTTCAGTCATCACCTCCCATACTTGCGACGGCGTGTCACGCACCTGGTTAACTGTCGAGCCTGCCTTGGATTACGGCCCAAAGGCGATGATGCCGATCTACAAGAATACCCGCCGGACGGCATTTTACGGTGACACGACTGGTGTGCGTTATGCCGGCCAGATTCCCCAGGCCCGCCACACCTACGCCTATCTCAACACGGCCTATCCATGCATGAACGAGAAGCAGCTCGCGATGGGAGAGACCACGTTCACAGGTCCGGACACTCTTCGGAATCCCGGCTCCATGTTCCTCATCGAGGAGCTGGCCAGAATAGCTCTCCAGAGGTGTGACAATGCTCGCGACGCCATCCAGCTGATGGGTTCCCTCGCGCAGAAATACGGCTATGCCGACGGAGGAGAGTGCCTGACCGTGATCGACAAGAAAGAAGCGTGGTTCTTTGAGATTCTCGGATGTGGAAAAGGTGTCTCGGGAGCTGTCTGGGCTGCCCAGAGGGTTCCGGACGATGAGGTGGCGGTGTCCGCCAATATTCCCAGGATCGGAAAGATCGATAGGAGCAACAAGGACTATTTCATGGCTTCTGACAATGTCGAGAGAGTCGCCAAAAAATATGGCCTCTGGGATGGTGAAGGCGATTTCGTGTTCTGGAAAGCCTATCACAGCTCCTACGGTGACGGAAAGAATTTCAAGGAGCGGGAATATGTGATACTCAACACATTGGCTCCTTCATTGAATCTATCTTACGATGCTCCGGAACTGCCTTTCTCAGTAAAGCCTGACGAGAAAGTCGATGTGCGTAAAGTAATGGAGATTCTTCGTGGAACCTATGAGGGGCTCCAATTCGACATGACGAAGAATCTTCTTGTCGATGTTCCAGCCAAAGACGGCCAGCCCGCCACGAAGAAGGTCAGCCCTGTCGCCAACCCCTGGCTTACTACCGACACCCGTAACATGATCAATGGAGTGGCTCCCGGAGCGGTCGAGTTTGCCCGTACGATAGCGGTCGCTTGGTGTTCCCATTCCACGGTGATCCAGGCCCGCGACTGGTTGCCTGATGAGGTCGGAGGCATTTGCTGGTACGCCCTGGACAATCCTGGGGAAAGCCCTCGTTTCCCGATATTCAGCGGCACGACCGAACTTCCCGCCGCGTTCGACACATGCGGAATGCGTCGTTATGTTCCCGATGGAGCTCTATGGACTTTCCGTCGTCCCAACCGTCTCGCCACAGTCGCCTGGCAGACCAACAAGGAAAGGGTCCATAAGGACATCCAAACCATAGAAGACCTTGGTTTCGAGGGACTTCCTGAAGTGGAGAAGAATCCTACCAAAGAGAATCTCAACGCCTACACGGCTAAGATTTACAAGGCCGCGGCTGATCTTTGGAAGAAGCTTGAGGAAGACCTCTGGATGAAGCACGGAAGAGGTTTCTGATTATTCTCCGAGCGTAAGATCCCAATATGACGTACCCTCCTCCATCAGGGCGAGGGTGGTTATGATCCAGCTTTGTATCCAACCGGTGAGGGTGCTTTGGGCGCCCCAGCCGGCATCGGCATTGGAAGCCCAGTAGTCCCAGTCGCGGTAGTTGAAAGCCCTGAACCAGGCGCCATCCACATTCTTGCGCTCGTCGCTGCGGGCCTGTATCCTGACAAGGAACTCTCCAAGGTCATCTGCCATTTTCCTGATTGCGGGATCTCCTGTTGCGCAGGCGGCCTCGTTGAGGGCGAACACGGCGAAGTTGCTGGTATAGAGCATGTCAGCTACTGGATCTCCGTTATGGAATATCAGGGGAGCTTCGTTGCGCCCGTAATCGTCGTTGGATCTTTCAGCTCCGAACGAGCCCTTTGAAGGGTCTCCGAGCTCTTCCCGGATCGCTCCGCATCCGACCTGGTTCTTAGCGATGTCGGAAGTAATCCGGTCAATCCACGCCTTATGTTCTTCCGTCGGATCAACCCTGTACAGCCAGGCCAGAGGAAGAACCATCCTCGCTCTTTCTTGCTGTATGCCGTTGGTCCAACTCCAGCCATCCGGGTAAGCGGCCATTGTCAGGGATATTCCTTTCTCTGCTTTTTCGAAGTATTTGCGGTCGCCGGTGTTGGCATATTGCCAAAGGTAGCAGGCCCAGAGCCAGCTTTCAAAATGCGGATGAGGGTTGATGAGTTCTCCGTTCCGGTAATAGTCCAGGCCGTTTTTCTGGATGTCCTGCTCATGCAACCGGGGACCGCGGAACCCGTTCTTTCCAGTTGTGTTGAAGTTGGCCTCGATCGCCGCGTTCAGGTTCTTTTCCCATTTGTCAGTCCCGAGGACCTTCCCGGCGAGAATTGAACCAAGAATCGAGCGGGCGTTGTCGTCGCCGTAATAGACCCATTTGTGGGTGTATGCCCATCCAAGAAGACCGTAGGTCGGGCTTTCCGGGTCGCTTCTGGGACCATCCTGAAACTCCTTGAAGGAATAGTCGGACAAGCGTTCCGCTATGGCTTTATATTCCTGGTTTCCAAGAAGTTCCCCTGCGATCGCAAAGGCCATCGAACTCTCTCCCTGGATGTCGTCCCGGATCCAGTATCGGTAGGCTTGATGGCCGTCTTTATAGATAGCGGAACAGTGGCCTTCAAGGACTCCGAGGGTTCCGTCTCCGGTGGGGGCGTCATCCGGGAGTTCTGGCCCGACAGGCATTGTCCCGTCGCCTATATATTTCATTATCCAGGATTCTTTCCAGTCCTGATGGATAAGGAAGTGGCCGTTGAAGAACCATTCGATACCCTTTTGGACGGCTTGTTTCCTGGCGTCCTTTGGAAGCTTGGCGTTTTCTGAATATGCCGGGGCAATCAAGGTTGGCCAATTTTTAAAAGTCACTTTCCGTCCTGTCAGGTCAGAGATAACAGTTTCCCAGAATGGCTGCCACTTTCTTTCCGGGATCAGTCTCAAATGGGCGAAATCACTTAGTTTAGAGGTGCTTATCCAGATGTGATCGCTTGGTTTGTACACAAGCGGACTGCTTGGTGTGTCCTCAAGGCCGAACACGGCGCTGTCAAACCCGGCGACCCTTGCGATAACCATCAAAGGATCAGCGGCTTCGGTCTTTAGATAGACAGCACGGTTGATGGTGAGAAGGTCCATAGGTTTCAGACTGTCTCCAAGCGGTTTAGTGACCACGATCCTCTCCACCCCGATCTCTTTCAACTCAATCCCGTCCCCACCGGTCCCTGAGCCGCTCTTTCCGGTCCCTGAGCGGAGCCGAAGGGCCGGCACATCAGCAAACTCCGCATAAACCCTCAACCCCTTCTCCTCGATAATATTAAAGCTATCCTCACTGATAATCAAAGGTTTCTCCGGATAATCCCCAGCAAGAAGCAGCACAGCTGAACCAGGCTTCGCTTTCTCCAGCGCCGATTCAGGAGACTCATATTCTTTAACCTTTGCCCCCTCATCATAGAGCAGTTTGATGAGATCATTCCCCTCGCCAAGGCCACAGACGTAGATCTCGGCGTTTTTTAACGCGCTCCTTTGCTGGCCGCACTTTACGGCAAAGGCGGCTATCACTAGAATCGCCGCGATAATTATGGTGTTTCGCATATTCATTTCTTGTAGATTCCGAACATGGCGGACCCGGAACCGGACATCGCGGCATAGGCTGCTCCGCTCTCATAGAGAGACTGTTTGATGGCTTCAAGTTCCGGATGCGCTTTGAAGACCGTCGCCTCGAAGTCATTCACCAGGACCCCCTTCCATTCCTCCACCGGCCGCCTCAGAACCTCGCTAAGGTTCGACGGGGGAACTACTGCCCCAGCGACCATATCGCGTGGCACGATGCCACGGTAGGCCTCGGCCGTCGAGACGCTGATCCCTTCAGGGACAAGGACTTTGACCTCATAATCAGAGAGATCCAGGTCGAACGGCTCAAGGATCTCGCCCCGTCCGGTACCGATCATCGGTCGGTTCCAGATGAAGAAAGCACAGTCGCTGCCAAGCTTTGAGGCATATTCCGCAAGTTTATCATTGTCCAGCCCAAGGCCGCAGAGCTCGTTAAGAGCCTTTAGGGTGAAAGCCGCGTCCGCGGAACCGCCTCCAAGGCCTGCCCCGACAGGAGCCTTCTTTTCCAGGAATATCTTGACCGGAGGCAACTGGAAGTCGTTGGCCAGAAGGAAGTAAGCCTTGGCGCATAGATCCTTGAGAGGATCCCAATCGACCCCTTCCTCCCTTGCGATCGTAATCATCAGCTTCCCATCCTCACTTATCCCCTGAATAATCTGCCGCGGCAAGTCCTGCTGTTGAGACAAGACCTGCCCCTGCCTCCCTGCGCTTCGCGCCCTATCCGGGAAAATGGTCGGCAGAGGGCAGTCTTGTCTCAACAAGCCATAACGTCCGAAGAGAGAGGCGGAAGTGTGGCTGTAGTCGTCGCCGGTGATGACCTCCAGGGTGTCTCCGAACTCATGGCAAGGGACGAAAAGCGTCTCGATGTCATGGTAGCCGTCCGGCCTTTTGCGGAGCACCTCAAGCCCCAAATTCAGCTTGACATTTGTCTGGAGAACCATCTTTACAGCGAACGGATTGCGTTTTCTATTCTCGCGGAAAGTTCCTCATCCTCTATGCCGGCAAGTACCGGAGCGACGAATGAGATCATTTGCAGCACTTTGGCCTCATCCTCCGGGATACCTCTTGAGCGCATATAAAACTGTTCATCCTCGTTGAGTTTCCCGACAGTGGCTCCATGTGAGCACTTCACATCATCGGCGTAAATCTCCAACTGGGGCTTTGTGTCGACTGTGGCATCGTCGGAGAGCACGATGTTGTGGTTCTCCTGATAGGCCTCAGTCTTCTGCGCGTCCTGGGCGACGATGATCTTACCGTTGAAAGCGCATTTTGCTTTACCGGCGGCAAGGCCATTGAAAAGCTGGCGGGAGACGCTGCCTCCGACACGGTGGTTCATCGTGATGTCGAAAGTCACCTTGTCCGTGCCGGAACTAAGGTATATCCCTTTTAGCTCCACTTCCGCCCCTGGTCCAGTAATATCCACGGTGACAGGTATTTCCGCGGAAGTTCCGGGCAGAACGATAAAAGTGATGTCAAGATGTTCCCCAGCTTCGACTTTAAAGAAAACCGGTGGTTCGGCTCCGCTCACCAACCGGATTTTAGAACTGTTCGAATCCATCTTTTTCGATTTTATCGATGAGTTCCCTGCCGCCCTCGGCCACGATCCGTCCATCCTTCAGGACATGGACGACATCTGGCTTGACATATTCCAGAAGCTTCTGATAATGAGTGATTACGATAGCTGATTTTTCGGGAGTGTGGAGGGCGTTGACCCCATCCGCCACGATCTTCAAGGCATCCACATCGAGTCCGCTGTCCGTCTCGTCGAGGATAGCCAGGACCGGATCAAGCATCGCCATCTGAAAGATCTCGTTACGCTTTTTCTCCCCTCCGGAGAATCCCACATTGACTTCTCTTTTGGCGAACTCCGGCTTCATCTGGACAAGGGCCATCTTCTCTTTCATCAGCTTAAGGAAGTCTCCACCCTTGATAGGCTCAAGACCCTCGGATTTGCGCTTTGAGTTGATAGCGGTCTTCATGAAGTTTGTTATAGACACTCCCGGGATCTCGACAGGGTACTGGAACGACAGGAATATTCCAGCCCAAGCCCTTTCCTCTGGCTTCATTTCCAGTAAGTTCCGTCCTCGGAACTCTATTGTTCCGGCGGTAACCTCATAGTCCGGTTTTCCGGTCAGGACTGCGGAAAGGGTGCTTTTCCCGGCTCCGTTCGGGCCCATCACGGCATGGATCTCACCAGGACCAATCTCAAGGTCTATCCCTTTCAGGATTTCTTTATCCCCGATCCCGGCACGCAAGCCCGTTATTTTCAACAATGACATATCCCTGTTATCTATTTATTTAATAATCAAATATTTATTTAACCTATCTCCCTTCTTTGTAGAGTTTGAACCATGTCCAGAGCGACCATAGGCCGTTGGCAAGGTACAAGGCGCTGACAATCGGCATGAAGACGAGGCCGGCGCTGAGGTACAAGGTGATATTGGCGATATTCACGACCAACCACACGATCCAGCAGTCCCATTTCTTTTGGGCCGAGAGGAACTGGGCCAGGAGGGTGAGCATCAAGACGAAAGAGTCCAGCCAGGGAGTCGGATCCGGACTGAAAGTCTCTGTCCACCAAGAGGTTCCAAGTTTGCTTAAGACATATCCCCACACTGCTCCGGCCACAACCACAATGGTCAAGGCCACGCACCATCCCCTCATGTCCAAGCGGCTGACTTTCAAGGCAGAAGCGTCTGAAGCGCTCTTCTCATCCTCTTTCGGGTGGGTCCATCTCCAATGTCCGAAAGCGTTGATCCCGAACGAGATCGGCTGGAGGAGCATCGCCGAGTACAGGTGACGCTGCCAGAATAGCATGAACAGGAGGATGTTATACAGGTAACCGACCCAGAAGTTGTACTTGTTGTTCCTACCTGCCAGTACGACGCAGGTCAGTCCGGCGATCACGCTGACCAGTTCCAGCCAGCTGACCCCCGCTCCACCCATAGTGAAAGCTATGTTGTTGATATCAAATATATTCATCACCCTACGGATCCTTCTAGTGAGACTTGGAGAAGTTTGGTCGCTTCGACGGCGAATTCCATCGGCAGGCGGGAAAGAACCTCATGGGCATATCCGTTGACGATAAGACCCACGGCATCTTCCCCATCAAGGCCTCTTTGGTTGCAATAGAATAGCTGTTCGTCGCTGATTTTGGAGGTTGTGGCCTCATGCTCGACAATGGCGGTCGGGTTGTGGCTTTGGATCACGGGGAAGGTGTGCGCCCCGCATTTCGAGCCGATCAGAAGGCTGTCGCACTGGGAATAGTTTCTTGCCCCCACGGCTCCTGGATTCATCCTGACGAGTCCACGGTAGCTGTTCTGGCTGTGTCCTGCGGAGATTCCTTTGCTGACTATGCGGCTCTTGGTTCCACGGCCTATGTGGATCATCTTTGTCCCGGTGTCAGCCTGCTGGTAATTATTCGTTACCGCGACAGAGTAAAACTCAGAGGAGGAATAATCCCCCTTCAGGATTGTTGAGGGATATTTCCAGGTTATCGCCGATCCAGTCTCGACCTGGGTCCAGCTTAAATGCGCCCCGCTGCCCTTGCATATTCCTCTCTTAGTCACGAGGTTAAGAATTCCGCCACGGCCCTGTGCGTCTCCTGGATACCAGTTCTGGACTGTGGAGTACTTGACATCGGCGTCTTTCTCGACCACGATCTCAACCACTGCGGCGTGGAGCTGGTTCTCGTCCCTCATCGGAGCTGTGCAGCCTTCCATGTAGCTGAGCGAGGATCCTTCGTCGGCCACGATCAAGGTTCTCTCGAACTGTCCGGTCCCGGCAGCGTTGATCCTGAAATAGCTTGACAGGTCCATGGGGCATTTCACTCCCTTGGGAATATAGCAGAAGCTCCCGTCGCTGAACACGGCTGAGTTGAGGGCCGCGAAGAAATTGTCTCCAGAAGGGACTACGCTCGCAAGATACTTGCGCACCAGGTCCGGATGCTCCTTCACCGCCTCGGAGAAACTGCAGAAGATGATTCCTTTCTCGGCCAGGGAGGCCCTGAAGGTAGTCGCCACCGACACGGAGTCGAACACCGCGTCCACTGCCACAACTCCGGCCAACGCCTCTCGCTCCCGTACGGGAATCCCTAGCTTTTCGAAAGTCTCCTCCAGTTTCGGGTCTATTTCTTTCGGCCTCTCAGAGTCCTTTTTGGGTGCGGCGTAATAGATAATATCCTGGAAATCAATAGGTGGCAAATCAAGGTGACCCCAGGTGGGCATTTCCATCGACTGCCATTTGCGGAAAGCGTCCAGCCTGAATTCCAGCAGCCAGTCCGGCTCTTCTTTAAGAGTCGAGATCGTGCGTATGATGTCCTCGTTCAGTCCTTTTGGGATGAACTCCTGACGGATGTCCGTCACGAATCCTTCCTTATATTCCTGCGAGGTTACTCCTTCGATTATCTTGTCTTCTTCTCTACGATCCATCGTAAATACAGTATTATGCAAAGATAACTAAAATAAGTATCTTTGCGTTGTTACCAAAGATGTAATGAACATGAACACGTTCGGCAGGAATTTCAGGGTCCAGATTTTCGGAGAGTCACACGGCGAGGCGATCGGCGTTGTCGTGGATGGAGTCAAGGCGGGAATCCCTCTCGCCAAAGAGGATTTTTCGAAAGACATCCTTCGCCGCAAGAGCGGGGCGAAAGGCACTACACCCAGAATCGAGGCTGATGAACCGGAGATTCTCAGCGGAGTCTTCGAAGGTCACACGACAGGAGCCCCGATAGCCATCATATTCAGGAATACGAACACAAGATCTTCTGATTATAAGGAACTTCTGGATGTTCCTCGTCCGGGTCACGCGGACTGGACGGCCAGTGTCAAATGGAACGGGTTCAACGATCCCAGGGGCGGAGGTCATTTCTCCGGCAGGTTGACTTTGCCACTTGTAGCCGCCGGTGTCATCGCAAAGAAACAGTGCGGATTTACCTTCCATGCCGATCTGGTGGAGATCGGAGGTGAGACGGACAAAGACAAATGGCCGGACTTGCTGGACGCGACCGCAAAGGAAGGAGATTCTCTCGGAGGGATTGTCGAATGCCATGTAGAGGGCGTTCCCGCCGGTCTCGGCGAGCCGTTTTTCGACTCTGTCGAGTCTTTGATATCCCATGCCGTTTTCTCAATTCCCGGAGTGCGCGGCATTGAATTCGGCGACGGCTTCGCCGCTGCCCGCCTTCACGGCTCCGACCATAATGATCCTTTGGTGGCGACTAAGAAACCAGTGCTGGCGAAGAACGGTGCCGGTGGAGTGAATGGCGGAATCACGAACGGGGCGCCGATAGTGTTCAGGGTGGCGTTCAAGCCCACCTCCAGCATTGCAAAGACCCAGAAGACGCTGAATATCAAGACAGGAGAGATGGTCGACTTAAATGTCAAAGGGCGGCACGATGTGTGCTTCGCCCTTCGTACTCCTGTTATTGTCGAATCAGTCGCGGCGATCGTTCTCGCCGGACTGTGAGATTTAATCTTTGTAAAGACCGGCCCTTGAGAGCTGGTGGTCAAGATTGGCGAGGCCGTACACCACAACGGCTGTGACTGTGGCGGAATGCTCCATGTATTCCGGAATGACCTTGTTGTAGATGTCCCTCTCTGTGTGCCAAATCTCCTGATATTCAAAATTATAACCCTTAGGATCAGTCTCCTGGAAACCGATTGTGGGAACCCCGTTCATGGCGAAATAGGCATGGTCGCTACCTCCTGCTGAAGTGGGTTTCGGACGAGGCTCTCCCTCACGTTTGTTGACAGTGAAAGGAATATCAGGATCGAGGTTCATGATCGGCTCACATACCTTGACATAGTCGTCATACATCGCCGGCGGGACAGTCACGCCTGTGGACATCAAAGGACCTCCGTCACGGTTGATGTAATTAGAGATCTTATCCAGAGGAACAGTCTTGTTCTCAACGAAGAACTTTGAGCCAAGAAGGCCGTATTCCTCTCCGGTCCAGATGCAGACCATGATGGAGCGCTTCGGTTTTGCTCCAGAAAGGGCGAGCATCCTCGCCACCTCCATGTTGAGGCTGGCTCCATTGCCATCGTCAACCGCTCCGCCGCCATTGTCGTAAGCGTCCAGGTGGCCTCCGGTTATCACATATTCATTCGGATATTTGCTGCCTTTGATGATACCGATGATGTTGTGGTATTTGACGGGACCCCTGTAGAAATGGTTGCGGATGTCGAACTCGAGCTGGAAGATGTCCTTGCGGAGCACCTTTTTCTTGATAATCTCGAACTGGTCCTCGTCAAGACAGATGTCGCAGACCGTGGGGAGGTTCTCCATCGTGATGTTGTAGCAGTTGGCCCTGTCGTACATGATCCTTAGCGGAACCTTCGCCGAGCGGATGAAACCGGCCACTCCAGCCTCGACCATTTCCTTGTAAAAAGGAGCTACGGTCTTCTCGTAGGGGATCATCTCCTTGGGAGTCTCGTTCCTGTGGGTGTAGTTGTACATGCGGATTTCGGCGTTCTTCCGGTCGATCTCCTCATTCTTCTTGATCACTTCCGCCCTGGCCTCATTGGCCTTGTCCGACCAGTCGATGGCCATTCCGTTGGATTCAGCGTCAAGAAGAACCCACGCACCCTTGAGAGCGCCTTTCATCTTCTCAAAATCTCGTCTTGAATGGGGTTCTATCAAGACATTCCCTGTCTGCTTCCCTTTGGTAGGCGCTGTGTATGAAGGGGTTCCGAAATGAAGATTCATTCCGTCTTCGCTGAGCATACGCCCAAACCAAGGTCCACGGTCAAATCCAACATTGATCTCCCCGGCCTCTTGTACCATGACTTCCAGACCCCACGACTCGAACATCTCCTTGACCCAGGCCTCGGCATGAGTCAGGGCGGAAGAGCCTACAGGGCGGCCTCCGATGTAGTTGGCGAGATGGTTCTCGTGAACCATTACCTGGTTATCGGTCTGACCGATCTCAATGATTTTCTTGACGGTCTTGTCCTGGGCATTGGCTGTTCCAGAGAATAGGAAAGCGATGGACAAGAAGATACCCAAACAGACAGATTTTCTCATAAGGATTGATTCGTTAAGCGTTTTCCCAAAAATAGGTTTTTTCCGTGACAAAGTCAAACAATATCAGTCTTATGCCCTTTCGTGGCGGTAAGAATGTATTCGACTGCGGGGATGTAATCCTTCTGCCTGGTCTTGATCTGGAAAATGACCGAGCCTTCAGAAACCTCCAGGGAGTCCACCTCCAGATTTGATTTCTTGAAAACCTCCATCATGGACAGGATCTCCTCCCTTTGCATGTCGTGAACTTTGACCCTCATGATTCTTTCCCCGACTCTTCTGGTAATGAGATGCATAGTCTCAAGGCATACGATTGTCATGATGGTCGAGGCGACCGCGACATCGAACATTCCGGCTCCTCCGGCGAGACCGATGGCCGCGGCGACCCACAGGCCGGCTGCCGTCGTTATGCCTTTCACCACATTCTGCTGGAATATGATGACTCCGGCGCCGATGAAACCTATTCCCGAAACCACTTGCGCCGCCACTCGGGCATGGTCGAACTGTCCGGAGAAGGCATATTGGGATATCAACATGAAAAGAGCGCTTCCGAGGGCGACGATGAAGTGTGTGCGTACTCCGACTCCTTTGGCCCGCAGCTCGCGTTCCAGTCCGATCAGTCCTCCGAGAAGTCCGGCTATGAAGAGCCGAAGTATGTAATTCCAAGCGATAGTCATGGTCTTGTTTGTCAATTAAAAAAGTCCAGGGGTGATGTTAAGCCATTTCAGGACGGTCTGTCCGAAAAGCAAGATCAGGAACCAGCTGAAAGTCATCATGGTGATTCCGAACTTGAAGGCGTCAGTCTGGCTATATTGGTTGGTGTTGTAAAGAAGAGCAGCCGGTTTGCTGTTGAACGGCAGCACATAGCAGTGCTCGATCAGCATGGCGACCGGAAGGGACAGGCTCATCGGCATGAATCCGAACCGCTGCTCCACTCCAAGGGCTATCGGTACGAAAACCATGGTGCGGATCGTCTTGCTCTGGAACACGAGTCCCGAATACATCATCAGGAAGGTGAGGATGACGTACAGGACCCAGAAAGGAGTGTCGGAAGTTATCCCCATCGAGTCGAAAGCGGCGTTGACCATCGTGTTGGGCAGGTCTGTCGCGTTCAGGCCGCTTCCAAGGACATATGCTCCGGCGGAGAACAGCATGAGATGCCAGGGAATGTCCACATCATTCCATTTGACGACTCCTATACCGGGAAGCAAGGCCAGGACCGCTCCGATCAAGGCCACAATAGTCTCATCAATATTATGGAATGTTCCCTTAGTGACCCAGAGGAAAAGGACCACCAGGAATATGCAGACCGCCCTCCATTCCTGGGCGCTCATCTTGCCCATCGCTTCAAGCTCGGTCTTCAGTCGGTCGATCCCACCTTCAATCTGCGGTTTCTGCTCTTCCTTCTTCATCGGGAAGAACACGTACATTCCCACCAGGAGTCCCACGACAAGGATGATGACGCTCATCGGTCCTACGGCTATGAGCCAGTCGGAGTAACCGAAGTCGCAGGATCCGAGGAAGCCGGCGATAAGGGATATCGCCAGCAGGTGGGCTCCTGATCCGGTATAAAACGCATTCGCTCCGATGTTCACCTGGAACAAGTTCTGGATCACCAAGTTACGGCCGAAATTATTTCGATTTCCATCGGAGGCTCCATAGATGGCGCAGATCACCATGAATATAGGAAGCATGATGGTCGCCTTGACGGTGGTCGCCGAGATGAATGCCGACAGCACGAGGTTGATCACAAGGAAGCTCCAGAGAACCCCCTTGGCGCTCTTTCCGAATTTGATCACGAATGCCAGGGCGAGACGTTTGGCGAACTGGGTCTTGACAAGCATGGAGGCCAGCACGAAACTGAGGATGTTCAGCCACATCACAGGGTGGCCGAGTTGTGCGAGAGCCTCTTTCTGGGTGGTCACGTTGAACAAGACGACTCCCAGGATCAGGATCAGGGAGGTCAGATAGTTGGGAAGAGCTTCGGTCATCCATAGGATAAGACTGGCTACGAATATCGCCAGCATGGCGTAATTGGCCCGGATGAACCCGTCCAGGCCGAGTACCCCAAGCCTTTTCTGGGCTGTTGCCGCAAGCCCGGTGGTGTCCAGGTTGTCGATGAAGCCTATATGGCAGAACCAGCATATCCAGACAAAGGCGACGATAGCCAGCGGGCCACCGAGACGGGCCATCCAAACCTCGAATTTGGATTTCCGCATCTTGGGTAGCTTCTCAATCTTGTAATTGTTCATGTCCAGCGGATCGAACGCCGTCGCCGCCTTTGTCTCGATATCTGTCGCCATGATTACTTCCAGTTCTTGTAGGGGTTCTTCATCAACATTGAGTTGTAATACTTGGGATCGCCGGTGACCTCCTCGCCAAGCCAGGTGGGTTTGTCGAAGGTGTCATTCTCATCGGTGAGCTCCACCTCGGCGACAGTCAGGCCTTCATTGTCGCCGTAGAACTCGTCAACTTCCCAAGTGTGCTTGCCATCGGTGTTCTTGACAAGATAACGTGTCTTGTCAATCACGCCCGGCTCGGCCAGTTCAAGAAGGGCTTTCACCTCATCTACTGGAATCTCCTTCTCCCATTCAAAACGGGAAGCGCCTGAGGAGTTGCCTATTCCCTTGACAGTGATGAATCCTTTCTCACCTTTGACCCTGACGCGGACTGTCCTCTCTGGAACACTGCTCAAGTAGCCCTGTGTTATCCTGGTGGCCTTAAAGGCCTCGTTCTTAAAGTCTCCCTTGACCAAGAATTTTTTCTCTATTTCCTGTCCCATATTGTTATTCGTTTGCTAATGGTTTGTCAATCATTCCAATAACCCTCTTGATAGCCTGAAGGTAATTGATGTTTTCAACACCCTCCAGGCCACAGTCCGCAATGGTCTTCTTGATGTCCTCAATCTCTGTGGACTCGGAGTTGATCGTGACGACCTTGGCTCCGTTGATCAGCACGTTGCCCACCTCGCAGATGGTGTCGTTGACCATGTAGCCGAAACGCTGCTTGTGGACCCTGACGGCGGCCAGGTCGGGGCAAGCCTTGACCATGGCTATGAATTCATCATAGGTGTAGGTGTCTTTTGTCAAAGCAGGCATCTCTACCATGAAAGCAGGGAAAACCTCTTTCTCAAGAACCTCCCGTGAAATAGGGAACTCCCCTTTCATCAACGGGTTCCACTGCTCCAGGCCATCGACTGTCTGGACATAGGTTTTGATGTCCATCTTGCCGTTACGGATCTTGGTGTTGTTGATGTCATTCTTGGCGGAGATGATATAAATCTCGTCGCTCGTACGCTCCCAGACCTTCTCCGGCACAGGAACGGAAAGACGCGCCATCCTCTTGTGGGCCTCACAGAAGTTCTGCCCGAAACTACGGAATTCAAAGCGAGGCTTGCTCTGCTCGCCGATTTTAAGTTCTGCCATATTATTATTTGATATTTAAGTTAAACTTCTATTGCTTCACATCCGGATCATCGGTGCCGCTTGTGCTGTTTGCTTCGCCGGGAGTGAACTTCTCGGTCTGCATCCACTTGCCGCTTCCGTCAGGGATACGGCTCCAGGAGCCCTTGTTGTTGGACAGGGACGCACCCCATTCGCCGGAATCCATCTTCTCACCTCTCTGGAAGAAGTCGATCTTGTTGCCTTTCGTGTCAAACAATTCGATCAGTACGCTCTTCTTGGCGGAAAAACCGCTGGAGAAGCCTCTGGGGGTCGTACCCTTTCCTCCGACGATGGCAAAGAACCCTTTTGCCGGCACTACCTCGCCGTCAATCCCAGTCCAGCAGTTGGACTCATCCTTGCTGATAGTAACGCCTGTCAGCTTGATGGGGAAGTCGCTGCCATTGTACAGCTCGAAGAATTTCTCCTCGTCCGCACCAGCGCCATATACCTCATTGAGTTTCAGCTTGCTCCAATCGGGTGCCGGATCTCCCACCTTGAAGGAGAATTTGTCTGAAGTGGTTGAGAATCCGGCCTCGTTGTTGACAGTCACCGTAAAGTTGACTTCAGTGCCGTCAGCCATTGCCGGAAGAGTGACCGAATACTGGTTTCCGGATCCGGTCATTTGCATGCTTGATCCGTTGTAGTTAAGAGTAGCTGAAGTCACTGCCTGGAGTCCGGACACTGTGGCGGTCACCGTAACCGGAGTGATAGATGTTGGAGCCTCAGGAGAGAAAACCACCTTGTCGATGCTTGAAGGGCCCTCGAAAAGCTTGTCTTCCACGCATCCGAAGAGCGCTATGAGAGCGGCGGAAAGTAAAAGTATCTTTTTCATATCATCTTGTCTTTAAGTAGATTAAAAGTCAATTTCGAAACGCATGGCAAGCATGTGGTAGTCAACTCCAGCCTTTCCGGTAGGAGTAGCGACCTTCGTGTAGTCCTTCGTGGGTTTCCCGCTTTGGTCAAGTCCGACATTCAGCTTGCCTTTGCCGTTGGCGTAGCGATCATTGTTGTTGAACTGGTAGTTCAGCTGCATCTTGACATTTTCGTTCACCCAATAGTTGATACCAAGGGTATAAGCCTCGGCGGCGCCGCCATAGACATTCCCGAAATTGAGGTTACAGGTCTCGTAACGGGCGCAGAGCTCGATGTCGCCCCAGTCATGCGCGCGCTCAACCTTTGTGTATTTGCCACCCACGGAATCATAGCGCTGCCTTCCGCCGAAGAGGAGGTAACCAGCCTGGGCGTACCAGCCACCGAAGTTCTTGGTCTCCGGGTCAGCGGCGTCCGGTTTGAAATGGACATTGTCGCCAATATAAGCGGCCTCATAGCGCAGTCCGCCCCAGTGACCGGCCAGCTCGACAGTCCAGAGGTTGTTGTGGTCGAAGCCGGGGAGGTTATTGGTGTCGATGTACTTCTTGCGGTTGATGCTCGTGGAGTTACGCGCGCTTGCCCTGTATGTGCCCCACTCGCCGGTGGCAAGGTCGGTGGTCGTTGTCCTGTAGGAATATGCCGCACCGATGTGGAGGCTGGCGTTGTCAAGCTTGTACAGGGGACGGAAGACCAGCTTGGTGGTAAGGGAATAACCTGAGCTGCGGCCGAAATCCTTGTTGTTGTCTGCCACATTGGTCCATTCTTCCTCTCCGGCTATCACCTGAGAGAACGCTCCGGCGGAGAACCAGATCCAATCCTTGGCGTACTTGGCGTTGAATCCAAGATGACGGGACGGTGACAAGGCCGAGCAGACCATAGGGCGCTCCATGAACTGGAGGTAACGGGAGGTCGTGTTCCTCTGGATAGAGAAGTTCTCCTTGAAGTTTCCTACCTGGAGATCCAGGTTGGGGACACCTGTATAACGGACGATGGCGTCCTTCAGCTCGGCAAGGCCGTTGGCGAGATCCATGTCGAACTCTCCGTACCAGTTCTCATCGATCTGGCCTTTGACCGCGAAACGGGCTCTGCGGATCTGGACACCGTTACCGATTTTGTCAGCATAATCCGGGGCTCCGAAAAACACAGCGCCATCCGCTTGCGCGCGGATATCAAACCAAAGCTTATAACCGCTCGTAGGAGACTCCAGAACGAGGATTCCATCCTGTGCCTCAACATCGAGCCTGTCGGATTTGACCTGTACGCCGTACTGGTTGTACTTGACTTTTTGTTGTGCGAAGGCCGCCGGTACCACCAGCAGCAGCGTCGCGATTATGAAGGGTATCTTACGCATAATTGATAGGGATTAATTATACTATATGGATTTAATGAATTTGATAAGATTGTCACCACGGTTGAGTCCTAGTTTCGCGCGAAGCCGATAACGATTGATTTCCACGCTTTTAGGTGTTATATTCATAAGGGAAGCTATGTATTTTGACGAGAATCCCTGCCGGAGCAGGTTGGCAAGTTTTCTTTCGTTTTCAGTCAGATTCGGGAACGCCTCTCCAAGCCTCCGGTTGAAGTCCCGGTGCAGGACTTCGCTGCGGGCGTAGAAGTCATTGATCTCGCTGGTGAAATACATCCTCTCCCTCAGCGACGACAAGAGGCTGTCCATCCTCTCGTCCTTTTCCGGTCCATCCTGAAGGGAGCGGACCTCTTTCAGCTCGTCGTAGATCTTCTCCATGAATTTTTTCTGGTCTCCGATGCCTAATGCGAAGTCAACCAGTTCCTTGCGTTTTCCGTCGAGCTTGTCCAGCAGGTCTTTCTCCGTCATCTCGGCCTTAACTTCGAGTGCCGAGAGGGATTTCTGGGTGGAGAAAGCTTGTTGTTCCCTGGACAGCAGCAGCTGTCTCTGGAGATCCTCGCCGCCACGTTTCCTGAGGATCATGATTCCGGCTGTGGCGGCAATGAAAAGGGCGATGACGAAAGCAGTTCCCGTCAATGAACCTCCTATGGCTTTGGTAAGGCAATACGCCACCATCAAAGCGAACAGGGGAGACGCGACAGCGGTTGTCCCTGTCTCCAGGATCGTCTCTCCGTCAACAAGGGCTCTTCTGCGGCTGACGCTGATTCCGGCCAAAGCTGCCACGAATAGTGTCCCGGCCGGAAGCGGAGAAGCTGCCATCCCGAGTTTCCCAGGAAGATTACAGGAGAAAAACGCCATAGTAAGCAGCATTGACAGTGTCACAGCCAGAATGGATTGAGAGTTGATGTCCAGATCGTTGTCGGCAATGCTCCATTTTTCCTGTCTGATCCGGCGGCAGAACACGATGTACATCAAAACCGCACATCCGCCTCCGATCGCGGACTTGGCGGGGACGGCTGTTGTGATGTGGCCCGGGAAATAATTGAATATCAATGATGAGTTATAGCCTGCGACTGCCAGGAGCAAAAAAGATAGCAGTGTGGCAATCCTCAGAAGACGCGCATCCTGGACCGCAAGGTGGATATTCCTGTCTCTATTTGCCAGGGCGTGGATCCGGTAGAATGCAGCGGCGAGGATGGAGCAGGACAAAGGGGCAGCTATCCAGGTTTTGACATACGGCAGGCAAACTTCCGCCCTCAGGCCGCTTCCATTAGCGAGGGATACTCCGGCCATGGATGCGAGGAAAGAGAAAACTACTGCCTGAAACCGGCTGAAGCGCCGCGACACAACGGCGGTCATGAATGTGGCCAGGCCGACAGACAAGATCTCTCCTGGATTGTAGGATTCAAGAACAGTGTTCGCCTGAGCTGTCATGGGATCTGTTCCGGTCAGGGCAGGGAACATGATTCCAGCGAACAAGAAAGCAGGTCCGGCAATCCTCACCGACCATCTCTCGCCAGCCCCGGAAGCCAGTATCGTTCCGCTGATCACAGGAAGATCCAGGATGACCAGCAGCGATCCGGCTAGTATTGTGGAGATGATTATGTTGAGGATTGTCACCATAAACTATAATGACCGTTTGATTGCCATGACTGAAAGCTGTTCGGCAACCTTGACTGCCGCTTTCGCGAGATCCTCGATGTGGAGAGCGAAATATCTCAAGTGGAATTTCTCGCTCAGCTTGAGGTCTTCGACCATGTTGTGGAAAACAGTCCTTTTGATAGATTGGGATAGCTTAACGGCTTCTTTCTCGTAGAAATATACTCTTCCGGTTGTCTCAGAGATGTTTTTTGGCTGGGTAAAGTAGGCTTTTGTCCCGGGGATGGTGCTCTCTACCGCAAGCGACGCGAGTTCAGCCAGCTTGACGAACTCTTTTCGCAGCTCAACCGGCACATTTGGCGATTCGATCTCGAACTGTATAAGGTCGGCACTGATTATATTAATAATATGGTCAAGCCGTTCGAGGAGTCGCATTATGTCTCCTCTTGAACGGATCAGGTAGCCTCTGGAATAAAGCGCCCTCTCTATCTCCCTTATCATGATTCCGGCTTCAGTCTCAAGGGAGGCCATCGAGACAAGGTTCTCGTCGAACCCGGCGACGTCATTGTAAAGATAATTCTTTACGCCATCCCTGAACACAAGCAGGGAATGGTCCACTATGTCCAATAACTTGTCAACGCTGGTTATCAGTGTAGCTGTGGTTTTCCTGGAGAATATGTCGAATAGTCCCATGATGGCCTTTGTTTTGTTGTAATTATAATAAATCGATTTTTAAAAACAAAAACTTGTAGAGAAATAAAAAAGGCCGCAAACGCATTGCAGCCTATTCTATTGGGGGTAATATAGAGTTATTGTAGAGTTTTCTACTGATGTAGAGTTTAATCTTTGTAGAGTGTTTTGGCAAGAAAACACTGGATTGTGTTGGACATCAGGCAGCAGATCGTCATGGGTCCGACTCCTCCGGGAACAGGAGTAATGACAGAGGCTTTAGGCTCGACGGAAGCGAAGTCCACATCTCCGCAAAGTTTCCCGTTCTCGTCCAGATCCATGCCGACGTCGATCACCGCGGCTCCCTCTTTCACCATGTCTCCGGTAACGAACTTGGCCTTGCCAATGGCCGCGACCAGAATGTCAGCCTGCCTGGTTATTTCCGGCAGGTTCGGTGTCCTGGAGTGGCAGATGGTCACGGTGGCGTTCCTGTCGAGAAGCAGCTTCGAGATGGGAAGACCGACGATCTGACTCCGCCCAAGGACAACAGCCCGTTTGCCCGCGATCTCATAATCAGCCGCTTCCAGAAGCTTGATTATGCCTGCTGGAGTACAAGGTACAACGCAGGAGTTGTTGGGGCGTTTCTGCCAGAGGGCGGCGGTGTTTAGAGGATGGAACCCATCGACATCTTTTTCTTTTGAGATAGCCTCGATGACTTTCGTTTCGGAAATATGCTTCGGGAGGGGTAACTGAACCAGGATTCCGTCGACTCCTTCGTCCGCATTCAGCTCGGCTATCTTGTCAAGTACTTCTTTTTCTGATGTTTCCTCGGGCATTCTGAAAGTAGTGTGATTGAATCCCACCACATCGCAAGCTTTCTCCTTGTTCCTGACATAGGTCTGGCTTCCGGGGTCATTCCCGACAAGGATCACCACGAGGTGAGGCACTCGGCCGTATTTCTCCGGGAAGGTCTTCACCTGCTCCGCCATCTCGGCCTTCAGCTTGGCCGCCAGTTCTTTTCCACTAATAATCATTTGTTCTATCGTATCTTTTGTTCGTTTGTCATTCACAACACCCAGTGTCCGATGTCCGTCCTGTAGAACAGATTCTCACACTTGATCTTCCGGACCGCGTTAAGCGCCTTGTCCCGGGCCTCCCGCAGATCCTTTCCAGACCCCACAACCATCAGCACCCTTCCCCCCGATGTCTTGTATGTTGGCGATGCCAGTCTGGCAGGCTCAACCACTGCCGCTTCCGCTAGCTTCGTACCCATGTGGTAGATGCGGATAGCGGGGTCGGCGAGGGCGTCCTCGAGGCCGGTGATCTCGAAACCTTTCTCGTAAGAGCCGGGATAGCCCTTGGAGGCCATCACGAAACCGAGAGTCGCCTCATCGGACCACTCGAGCTCTGGCATAAGAGCCGACGCTGGAACAACTTTCCCTTCTTTATCTGTCGTTCCCTCAAGAGTTTCCACGGAAGTTCCTCCTTGAGCGATAGCGCTGAACACCTCATAAATGTCAGTCTTCAGGCGAGGCAGCACGACCTCTGTCTCAGGATCGCCGAAACGGCAGTTGAACTCCACGACCTTGATCCCTGCGGGGGTCTTCATGAGACCTCCGTAAAGAACACCTTTGAACGGGCAACCTTCCGCCACCATGCCGGCAGCGACTGGCTTCATGATCTTCTCAAGGGCATATTCATAATCTTCATCAGTGATGAAAGGTAGTGGGGAATATGCTCCCATACCACCTGTGTTGGGACCCTTGTCGCCGTCGAAAGCCCTCTTGTGGTCCTGCGAGAGAACCATCGGGAAGACTTCCTCTCCGCAGACAAAGCACAGGAAGGAGAACTCCGGCCCGGTCATGAATTCCTCGACCACGACTTTATTTCCGGTCCCTGAGCCTGTCGAAGGGCCGAACTTATCGTCCAGAAGCATGTCTTTCAGAGCAGCTTCCGCCTCGGTCATCGACTCGGCGATGACAACTCCTTTTCCTGCGGCCAAGCCATCGTATTTCAGGACAACAGGCATCATCTGGCGTTGGACATATCTAAGCGCCTCATCATAGTCCTGGAAAGTCTTGTAAGCCGCAGTGGGGACATTGTATTTTTCCATCAGCCGCTTGGCGAAATCCTTGCTGGACTCTATTGTCGCCGCGGCCTTTGTGGGTCCGAATATGGCTTGCCCTGCCTCGGTGAAAGCGTCCACGATTCCTGCCGAGAGTGAGGCTTCCGGTCCGACAACTGTGAGGTCAACGCCTTTTTCTTTGACGAACTCCAGAAGTTTCTCAATTTCAGTGTCTTTGATCGGCACGCATTCGGCCTGGGCTGCGATTCCGGCGTTGCCTGGGGCGCAGTAGATTTTCCTGACGTGTCTGGAGCGGGAAAGGGCGTCGACAATGGCGTGTTCCCTTCCGCCTCCTCCTACCACGAGGACGCTCTTGCTAAGGAAATCTTCCAGATTGATGGTCTTTCCATCCTGTTTCTGGCTTGGTCTCAAATTAAATACTGCCATTTTTATATTCCGTTAAAATTATCCCACCGCCATCTTATGTTTTCTATATCGGTAAAAGAAGGAATGAGTATACGTGGTGGAATAGTTGCTCCATAATCCAATCTAGCTTTCCCCGATAAAACTACCTCTCCTTCGGGGCTGATCCTCAGATGACCGGTATCGAAAAGAGTGTGAATATCCACTCTCATAGCGAAACCATTGGCGACAGTATCAGCTCCATTATACTTATAGGGTTTAATATGAGCGGCTTCCAAAACCTCAGGCATAGTAACATTGGTGATCACACATCTTTCACAAGCGTTAAGGACAGCTTTTCGGAACGAAGCCTGATTGGGGCGGGCGACACTGTATGAAACCCTTTTTCTCTCTATCTCGGAAGAAACTTCCGACAACGATGCGGTCGCATTTTGGGTAGAAAAACCGGCATTCTTGACAATATCTTTAATCTCTTCCAGAATGACCGTATTTAATGTATAAACTTCTGTTGATCTGCTTTCTCCTGAGATAAAAACATACCCATAATTGGCCAAGAAAAGAAAAAACTCCCGCGCAAAGCGCTTGTCGTTGTCCATTGGGGAACAGTCTGGCCAGCCTTCAAGTGATAATTGTCCGTTTCTGAAACGCAGAATAAAATTGAAGTAATCTTCTATCTCCGCATTGCATCCCGACAGAGGAATAATGATATCCAGCAGCTCCTGATTGGTGATATATCCATAACTTCTGTCATACTCATTGAGCCTCAACAAAACTCCCAACAATAACTGGAGAGGTTTAAAGCTGATACCATGCGAAAACCATTTATCACACTCTTCCTTGGATTGGACATTCACATTAGGAAGTTTCAGCGATTGTATGGTCAATACTGCGAAATCCGCTTGGGAAATCTCCCTGTCCGCTACTTTACGGCCAAAATCAGTCAGACGGATAATACCAGAATGATCATTGTCTGATGGGATCAAACCCACCGCCCTCCAATACTGTCCGGAATTCCTGATCAGGTTCCTTTCTCCGGTTCTTGTCGCCAAGTTTATATTCAAGGAATCCTTGATGTCATTAGATAAATCAGACATCTCCTGGGAGAATTCCTCTGAACTGTACTTAAGACCTTTACCAAGTTTCTCAAGTTTGCGCATCCTCGACAGAACACCCAACAATACGACCGGATCATTCAAGCCCTCGGTACATTGGAGACTTGCCCATTTCCACTTGAACTCTTCAAATGGCTTTTTTGGAATAAAATCATTAGAAAACATAAAGCATATAGTTTAAATAAGGTTAATAAATCGGGAAGCCACCGCTTCTGCCAACAATGGCGGAACGGCATTCCCTATCTGTCTATAGACTGAAGATAAATTACCACAGAAGTCATAGTCCAAAGGAAAACTCTGGACAGTAGCCAGTTCTCTTCCTGTCATACGCCTAGACCCATTCGGATGTGGCAATATGACAACACCCCCTTTATTATCCCCGCGGGCGGTAACGGTAGGAGCTGGTTTCATAGGATCCAAGGGGCGGTGACCAAGATAGCCATTGAATTGGAGTTTGTACTTTGAGTAAACATGGTTCTTCAAGTCATTATCCACATCAGGATCCGGGATATGAGAAAGAGCTTCTCCAACACCTATCCAGGGTTTCTTTCCAACAACTTCATCTTTCGAATGAGTCGGATCAGGAAAGGTGTATTCAACATCGAGATCGTTACGCACCCCGACTATGAAAACCCTTTGCCTTGTCTGGGGAACACCATAATCAGCTGCGTTCAACACTTTATATACAACACGATAGCCTATGCCCACAAAGTCTGACAGGATCATTTCAAAAACTTTTCCCTTCGCCAGGTTTGTAAGACCCTTGACATTCTCGGCCAGGAAAAACTTCGGTTTCTTAGCCTCTATGACTCTTATTAATTCTTTATATAGGGTATTACGCTGATCTCTTTCATGCCGCTTGACATTAGCGACAGAAAAACCCTGGCAAGGAAAACCTCCTATTACAATATCACAATCAGGAATAGCATCTGATGGTATATCTTTTATATCAGCAAAGACTATGTGATTACCAATATTCTTACGATAAGTATCCACAGCATCGGCATATAGGTCATTAGCCCATATGACTGTATGCCCGGCTTTTATGAATCCCAAGTCGAGCCCGCCAGCACCACTAAAAAGAGAAACCACTTTCATGATAGTCCCTCCAACTTCTTTAATTCCTCCCCCAATACCTTACCGAACAGGACAGGAACGGCATTACCTATTTGACGATAACATGAATTCAGCTTCCCCACAAATTCAAAATCATCCGGAAATGTCTGAATACAAGCGCTTTCTCTTACTGTAAGACGTCTTTCCCTATTATAATGAGGAATGGCCACAACTCCTCCCTTTCCATTTCCTCGTGCGAGAATAGTAGGAGAAGGCTTGTCCGGGTCGGTTGGGCGATGTCCCGTGAAATTCCTGAAGGATACTTTATATGACGATGCGATATGGTTGGGATACTGGCAGTCAGAAGATGGCTCCGGAAAATGATCCAAAGCCCACTTGATCGACCTCCAGCCAGGAAGGTTGTCTTCCGCTTTGTCGGAGAATTGTTTTGAAGGAATCTTTAAGGTAATATCATCACCCAAATCATCCCTCGTCCCCAGTAGAACAACCCTGATTCTGCTTTGGGGGACTCCGTAATCGGCCATATTGATCTTGTTGACAGAAACTCTGTACCCGGCATCCTGAAAATCAGAAAGGATTGTTTTCAAGACAGAGCCACCGCCGATGCTGAGGATTCCCCTCACATTCTCCGCGATAAAATACTTAGGCTTTTTCTCTACAAGCATTTTCAAGAAATACTTGTACATCAGATTTCTCTCATCATCAACCCGGCGTTTCATATTTGCCATGGAGAAACCCTGGCAAGGAAAACCTCCAACCACAACATCTCCATCAGGAATACGAGAGAAATCAATCTCGGAAATATCACCAAGGATGATCTCTTCTGATATGTTCCTTTTATAGGTTTCTACAGCGTCCTTATCAATGTCGTTAGCCCAAACGATTTCGTTACCCGTCTGGACTAATCCGAGATCTAAACCTCCCGCACCGCTGAACATCGATATGACTCTCATAAGTGCGAAGATAAGGAAAAAAGAGCTAACCTCAATGCTTGAAGTGACGTTCGCCGGTGAAGAGCATGGCGATGCCGAGTTCGTCGCATTTCTTGATCGAGTCCTCGTCGCGGATTGAGCCTCCGGGCTGGACTATCGCTTTGACTCCGTACTGGGCCGCCAGGGTGACGCAGTCGTCAAACGGGAAGAAGGCGTCGGAGGCCAGCACCAAGGCGCTTTGCGCCTCGGCGCTGGCGTCTCCGACGCCCTCATCTACCCCCCTGCACCCCCTAGGGGGATTGAGGGGCGTTCCCCTCAAACTCCCTGAGTCGCTTCGCTCCGAAGTCTTTTCAGTTGCGGACGCCTGCTCGAGGGCGATCTTCGCGGAGCCGACGCGGTTCATTTGGCCGGCGCCGACGCCGAGGAGCATGCCGTCGCAACCGACGACTATAGCGTTGGATTTCACGTGCTTAACCATCTTCCAGGTGAACTCAAGGTCTTTCATCTGGGCTTCTGTGGGCTTGGCCTTAGTGACGCACTGGTCCAGGGACAGGGAGCAGGTGTCAAGGTCCTGGTTCTGGACCAGCAAACCGCCGTTGACGCTGACACAAGCCATCTGGTTCTTGACCTCGCCGTCCATGTCCACCTTCAGGACACGCAGGTTTTTCTTCGAGCAAAGAAGTTCAAGGGCATCCGGAGCGAATGACGGGGCCATGACGATCTCCAGGAATATGGGCTTCAGCATCTGGGCGGTCTCAAGATCGACCTCCCGGTTAAAGGCCACGATACCTCCGAAGATGGAGGTCTTGTCGCCTTCATATGCCTTAGTCCAGGCCTCGGAAACAGTCTCACCGACACCGGCGCCACAAGGGTTCATGTGCTTGAGACCCACGGCGAAGGGTTTGTCAGTGAACTCACGGACTATATTCAGTGCTGCGTTAGCGTCTTGTATATTGTTGTAAGACAATTCTTTCCCATTAAGTTGCTCGGCTGTGGCAAGAGAATAAGGAACCTTCGCGGGAGTCTTGAAGAATCTCGCCTCCTGGTGGGGATTCTCACCGTAACGCAGGGGCTGGCAGATGTCATATTCAAGGAAAAGCTTCTCAGGAAGTCCGGCCTGGGCGCGCATCCAGGTGGAGATGGCCATGTCGTACTCCGCTGTGTGGGTGTAGGCCTTGGCGGAGAGCTTCAGGCGGGTCTCGCGGCTGGTCTGGCCGTCGGCCTTGAGCTCGGAAATCACTGTGGCATAGTCTTCCGGGTTGACGACGATCGTGACGCTCTCCCAGTTCTTGGCGGCGCTGCGCACCATCGAAGGACCTCCGATGTCGATGTGCTCGATGGCATCTTCCATCGTAACATCAGGCTTGGCTATGGTCTCACGGAAAGGATAGAGATTGACGCAGACAATGTCGATCGTCCCGATGCCGTTCTCCTCGAGCTGCCTCATGTGGTCGGGAATATCCCTTCTGGCCAGAAGGGCTCCGTGAATCTTCGGATGGAGGGTCTTGACCCTTCCGTCACAGATCTCCGGAAAGCCGGTCACGTCGCTTACGCTCGTCACAGGCAGTCCCGCCTCTTTCAACATTCTCATGGTTCCGCTGGTGGAAAGAAGTTCCCACCCCAGCGACACAAGCTCGCGGGCGAATTCCACCACGCCAGTCTTGTCGCTAACACTGATTAAAGCTCTCTTCATTAGTATTTGATCTATTATTCGGTTATTCTTGTCATGTGGCAAAGCATCAGCTTGCCGTCCGAGTCACGCAGGTGCATCCCGTTTCCCTCACACCATTTCCACCACTTGCACTTTCCGCACTCGTCTTTCTTCATCCAGGAGCGGTCCCTGTAGGGCTTGAAACGGTTTGTCCAGACATCCCAGAAATCATCTTTGTAGATGTTGCCCTGATGGTAGTCCGAGCGGATGCTGGTGCATGCCGAAATCGAGCCGTCGATCAGCACAGAGCCGATTGTAACGCCGGCCTGACAGGTGTAGAAATGATCCCTGACATCGCCCTCGTAGCGTCCCAGGAAGCCCTCGCAGCCGAAACTTGCCTTGATCCGTCCCTCCTTGCGGGTCTTTTTGATGAAGTCAAGCATCCCGCGGAACATCTCGGATGTCAGCTGAAGATCGGGGTCTTGGGCCGCCCTTCCTGTCGGGAATATCGAGAAAAGTCTCCAATCCTTAAGACCGAGGCTGATCAGATGTTCCTTGATCTTAGGAAGTTCCTGGTAGTTCCTGCGGTTGACGCAGGTCACGACATCGAAGGCTATCGCCTTTGAGTCAATGACCATCTTTATGGCGTTGGAAGCCCTTTCGAAGCTGTTTTCCCGCCCCCTGAGCCAATCGTGGTTCTCCTGAAGGCCGTCCAGGCTTATGGTCATGGAGTGGAGCCCGGAGGCCAGCAATCGTTTATAACGCTCGGGGGTCAGACCGTAGGCGTTGGTGACCATGCCCCATGGGAATCCTCGGGAATATATTCCTTTTCCGCATTCCTCGAGGTCCGCGCGCATTGTGGGTTCTCCTCCGGAGACGATGACAAAGACTTTATGAGGATCAGTGTGTTCGGCAATCCCGTCAAGGACCTTGAAGAAGTCTTCTTTTGGCATATCGGGAGTGGAAGCAACTTGTTTACAGTCACTTCCGCAGTGGCGGCATTTAAGATTGCACCGCAGGGTACTCTCCCAGAAGAGCTGCCGGAGAGGATATCCCTCCGTCTCGGACTTTCGCAGCGAAGCCGCTATGTCCAGAGCCAGTCTTCTTCTGAGGGATAACTCTGCCATTATAGTTTTTTAAGTGTTTTTGTCCCCGATATGGTGTATTCTCCGGAATACCATTTTTTGTCACCCTTCTTTGTCTGAACGGGTTTGAAATCTGAGGAATCATTCCTGAAAGCCCCACCTCCAAGGTCTCCGTCAGTGTCCTCGAACAGCACCCGGACCGTATTGGTGATGTAGGGAATAATTATCCCGTCAGAAGCCTTTCCGCTAGCGTCGGTGGCTACCGTGCGAAGCGGCTCCCTTATTTCGCTTCCATCCTGTCTTTGGCCTGGAATCAGGACCGGAGTCACCTTGATGTCCTTCAATGGATTACCGCTTTCGTCGACAACTGTGATGTCCATTTTGAAATCGCAGTTCGGCGAGCCGTATTCAGCCTTTGGACTGATAATGTCACAACTTGAGAAGCCTAGGATACCAAGTAGGCCAGTGCCGATAGTCCTTATTAATCTCCTGATCATATTCCTTTGTTTTTGGAGATAAACACTGCTTAAGTTAGATTGCGTCTCTTAAAACGGAAGGATCTCGACTCCAGGTTTGTCCGTAACCTTGCCGATGACGGCTGCCTTGTCCCCGTACTGGGCGAGAATATCGATTGCCTCGCCGGCCTGGGCGGCATCCATAGCCAGGACCATGCCGATGCCCATGTTGAAGATGTTGAACATCTCCCTGTGGGGAATCTTGCCGTATTTCTCAAGGAAGCGGAAGATCGGAAGTATCTCCCAAGTGCCCTCGTGTACTTCTATTCCTTGGCCTTCCTGGAGGATCCTCGGGATGTTCTCGTCGAAACCGCCGCCGGTGATGTGGGCGACTCCGTGCACATCCAGCTTCCTGATAACATCCAGGACCTGCTTGACATAGATTCTCGTAGGGGTTAACGCCACAAGGCCGAGAGGCTCGTCAGTACCGAGCTCTGGATAAGCCTTGTGCAGATCCAACTCATTGTCTGAGAATATCTTACGAACAAGGCTGAAGCCGTTGCTGTGGACTCCGGTCGAGGCTATTCCGACCAGCACGTCGCCGACCTTGACCTTGGTACCGTCAATCAGCTTGCTCTTTTCGACCACTCCGGTCGTGTAACCGGCGATGTCATATTCCCCGTCCTCGTACATGCCGGGCATCTCGGCGGTCTCGCCACCCACAAGGGCGCAGCCTGCCTGGCGGCAGCCTTCCGCGACTCCGGCGACTATTGCCTCGACCACTTCAGGACGAGTCTTGCCCTGGGCCACATAGTCCAGAAACACAAGAGGCTCAGCGCCTTGAGCCAGCACATCATTGACGCACATCGCCACGGCGTCGATTCCGATCGTGTCGTGCTTGTCCATGGCGAAAGCTATCTTAAGCTTGGTGCCGACTCCATCTGTACCACTCACAAGGATGGGTTTCTTGACATTCAAGGCGCTGAGGTCGAACATCCCGCCGAAGGCTCCAATATTGCCCATAACCCCAAGCCTCGAGGTCGAGGCGACATGTTTCTTGATCCTCCGGACGACATCGTAACCGGCTTCCAGGCTCACGCCCGCTTTCTCGTAATCTACTGCCATGGTTGGTCTTGTTTTATATTCTTACAAATTTAACCATTTAAGAGGAATAAACCCTCTTTTTTCGGATATTTGCAGTTATGGAAATTAGAAAAATCGTTTTTGCGACCGGCAACCGTGGAAAGCTGCGCGAGGCTTCGGAGATTCTCGGGGAAGGCTTTGAGCTTTTTACCCCCATGGACTTCGGACTCACTGATGACATTCCGGAGACCGGAACTACCCTGGAGGAGAACTCACTCCAGAAAGCCCGTTTCATTTTCGATAGGAAAGGATGCGACTGTTTCGCCGATGACACCGGCCTGGAAGTTGAGGCCCTGGGGGGCGCTCCTGGGGTCTATACTGCCCGCTATGCGGGAGAGGGGAAAGATTTCGGCAAGAATATGGATAAGGTGCTTTCCGAGCTGGAAGCTCTTGAGGCACAGGATCCTAAGACGACCAGAAGAGCTCGGTTCCGCTCTGTTGTTACCCTTATTCTTGATGGGGAAGTCCATCAGTTCGAAGGTGTTATGGACGGTACTATAGCCCGGGCGAAATCCGGTCGGGGAGGCTTCGGGTATGACCCGATATTCATTCCCGACGAGTATCCTGGACTTACCGCCGCCGACATCACCGAGGAGCAGAAGAACGAGATCTCCCACCGTGGCAAAGCCCTCCGCGCCATGGCCGCCTTCCTTAATAACAAATGAAATCCAAGGCGGAGCTCATAGTCCTGAATCACACCAAGTTCGGCGAGAACTCGATCGTGCTGCACACATTGAGTTCTGAATATGGCCGAAGGGGCTTCCTTATCAAGGTCAGTTCCAAGACAGCGATGGCCCTTTTCCTTCCCTTGAATATCCTCCAGGCGGAGGTGACCGAGAGCTCAAAGTCTGATCTCTGGTACGCCCGGAACTTCGTGAGTGTCACCCCTTTGAATGGGATCAGAGGGAATATTCACAAAAACACCATGACCCTTTTCATGAGTGAGGTTCTTTACCGGGTGGTGAAAGACCAGACCAATGAGGACGGGCTCGCCGAGTGGCTTAAAGGCCAGATCCTGACTCTCGACGCTCTCCAGACGGATTTCGCCAATTTCCATCTGCTGTTCCTTTTGAACCTCTGCGTGGCCCTGGGTTTCGACCCCGATGCCGCCGGCCTCGCCCCATTTGTCACTTCCTGTCATCCTGAGCGAAGCGAAGGATCTTCTTCCGGCCAGAACCTCCGATCGCTCGAAGCTCTCTTGAGCCTTCCTTTCACCGAGGCCCTGCTTCTGCCCCTTACTGGCGCCGACCGCAACGCCATCGCCGAGTCGATCCTCAAATACATCGAGTACCACACTGAGTCCGCAGTCAACGTCCGCTCCTTGGCCGTGCTGAGGGAAATCTATGGATAAATACTTGAAATTCCTGAATATGAAAGCGTTAAAAGTTATATTCCTTGTGTTCGCATCCTTGTCATGCGTGTCCGTTGCAGCCCAGAAGACCTTCACCCCGTCCCTTCGGAGCGAACTGGTTTGCGATTTCGCTGACTGGACGCCGGCGGAAGTCGAGGTTAAAGGCTCGACCCAAGGTTTCGCGATGCATGGCCGTTACGCCTTCGTGATGCACGACAAGGGCTTCTGCTGCATATTCGACATGAAGAAAAAGGCTTATGTCAACAGTTTCTTTATGCCTGGGAACACGGGGCACTGTAATAACGCCTGCTTCGGTGTCGAGAAGGCTTCGAAATCGTCAAAGTTCCCTTTGCTTTACATTTCGGAATGCGGCGGCACAAGCTGCTGCTATGTGACTGACATCACCCTGGAAGGAAGCCGGGTAGTGCAGCGGATCTATTTCGACGGAAGCGGTTACGCCGGGACTATCGACTGGTGCCTTGACGCCAAGAACGGGTTCATCTACACTTACGGCGGTATCAACAGGGACTATAAGCTGCTGAAGAAGTTCCGGCTTCCTCGTCTGGCTGATTCGGACGCTTCCGGGGAAGTTCACCTGACTGATGTGGATGTGCTGGACGAGACTCGCTTGGATAAGGGGATAAACATCTGGCAGGGCAGTTTCGTCCGGGGGCGCTATGCCTTCCTTCCGGACGGTTATCCGCCCTATGACCACTTCCTTCACATAGTTGACTTGGAGAAGAAGGAAATTATTGTCTCAAAGAATATTACCGAGCTGGTTAACGAGCCTGAAGGCATCGACATCCACGGCAAGTGGGTCTATCTTGTCCTCCACACTCCAAAGCAGCCCCGCCACTCCGTCCTTCACCGCTTCAGCCTGAAGTAGCCCCCTTTCCTCCCGCGTCATGTCATCCCTCGTCCCGTCATTTCAGCAGGATGACTTTGGCTTATATTACAATAAATCAAACCCTTACAAATCACGGCTCGTTAGTGGCTGTGGGAAGTACGGGCCGCAACCGCGCGGTGTCACAGCATCCGGATCGCTTGGCGCCAGGTGTCGAAGAAGTCGGGGAAGGATTTGGCGACACAGGCGGTGTCATCAATCGTGATCGGACCATCTGCACCAAGTGAGGCGACGGTCAAGGCCATGGCCATGCGGTGGTCGTGGTACGAAGTATATTCACCACCTTTGAGAAGCGTTCCGTTGAGGATCCGGCTCTCCAGGGAGTGCCCCTCGACAGTAAGCATGTCTCCTTCAGCGCATGCCTTGACCCCCATTTTGGTCAAAGTCTCGACAATAGCCTTGCCCCGGTCACTTTCCTTGCCGGCCAACCTCTTGAATCCGAGAATATGGCTTACACCACCGCAGAAGGCGGCTAGTACGGAGACGATCGGGAAGAGGTCCGGGCAGTTGCCCAGGTCTGTGTCGAAACAACGTAGCGGGGCCCGTTGGGCGGTGATGATGCCTGTCTCTTCTTCCTGGGACAGGCTGGCACCGGCGTCCATAAGGATGTCCATTATGGATATGTCCGCCTGGAGGGAGGTGGTGTCAAGACCTTTGAGCTGGACTTTTCCGAATACCGCCCCCGCAACAAGGAAATTGGCGGCGGCGCTCCAGTCGCCCTCAATGCTGAAACTGGCCGGCTTATATTCCTGACCACCCTTGATTTTAAAGGTTATTCCTGTGCAAAGACCCCAGTCCTGAGTCTCCATGAATTCCTCGTCACCCTCCATCTCGCTTCCGATCCGTATTCCGAACTTTTTGAGGACGTCGATCGTAATGAACATGTAGGGGATGCTCTTCGGATCGTGGACATGGATGACGGAATCGCCTTGAAGGAGCGGCAAGGCCATCAGCAGGCCCGAGATGAGTTGTGAGCCGTCCTTTCCGGAAATATCCACTTTGCCGGGGAGTAGGGGACCTTGTACGGACAGAGGTACTTTTATGTCTCCGGCAGCCTGGTCTCCAAGGGGTCTGAGGACGGTCCCGAATTTAGCCATTATCTCGGAGGCGCCCTTTAAAGGACGGTTTAATAGAGTCCCTTCCCCGGTGATTTCCACAACTTTAGCGAAGTTTCCCGTATTTTGGAGGGCGGCCACGATCGGGATCATTAGCCGGGTAAGAAGGCCGGATTCTCCGACATGGATATGGCTGGGGAGATCCTTCGCCGCCAGATCCTTCGCTTCGCCCTTCGACAAGCTCAGGGCATCGCTCAGGATGACAGCGACGGCTTTTGCCGCTTCGCTGTCGCCGCAGGTGGAATAGCCGGTGAGGGCGCTGGTGGCCGGAATTGGCCCTTCGGCTCCGCTCCCTTCGACTCCGCTCAGGGACCGGGGGGAAGTGCTATGGGCACCGGGCCCTTCGACTCCGCTCAGGGACCGGGAAATGGTGTTTTGGGCCCGGGACATGTCGCTCTGGGAGCGGTCAGCGAGGGCGGCGGCGATGATAGCGCGCTGGGCGAAACTCTTTGATGCGGGCATCTGGACTGGCTGGACGGAGGAAGTACATTTGCTTCGTATAGATTCTTCGCTGCGCTCAGAATGACAGAGAGCGGCAGTCATTTCTGAATATGCCCACTGTCCCGGGGCGGCGGCCTCTTCAGCGGAAAGGGCCGCATAAGTGAACGGAGCCCCGAGACGAAGGCACTCAAGCCGGCTCATACGCCCGGCTTCGCCCATAGCGAAAGCGACAAGCCGACCCTCCTCACAAGAGTCGTATAATGACAAAATCCGATCAACGTCAGAATCGGAACTAGCTGACACGGCGACCTTTATGATCTCACCTCCGAACCTGCGGCATTTCTCGGCCGTATCCGAAAGAACCTCCAGCGACGGAGTCCCGTCAAAGAAATGACAAGAGCGGATCATCCTAGTGCCATATTCGCTACAGGACCTGCGGAGACGCTTTCCCATCTCCTTCGGAGCCTCAATCTCCAGGTCCACGAAGGCGGCTCCGGCCTCAATTGCGGCCTGAAGCTTGGCCTCCGCCTCTTCCCAAGTCCCGCTACCGTCACCCGCTACCCTGCAAGTGGCGATCAATGGCGTGTCGGAAGACGAGAACAGCTCGGCGATCTCATCTTCGTCCAAATGACACCTGTCCAGACGGATCTCAGCCATCTGGATGGCAGGGTCGCTGTTCTCAAGGATTTCGAGAATATCCTCAAGCGAACGGTTCTGAAGAGTCACACAGATCATGCTTATTCCTGTAGAAGTCTTGTCGCCTCGGCGGGAGTCATATCCTCAACGAGGACATGGCCGATCTCCGCGGGCAAAATATAATGAATGATACGTCCTTCAGCTTTCTTGTCTTTCGCCATGGCGCCGGTCATCTCGCTGACTGAGAAAGGACAGTCAATCGCCATCCCGCAAGCTTTGAAATCAGCTTTCAGGCGGCTCTCAAGGGCCTTATCAGCGATACCGATCTTTCCAGCGAGCCGGGCGGCGAGAATCATCCCGACCGAGACCGCCTCTCCATGGGATATCTTCTCCCGGGAGAGTTTCTCGATGGCATGGGCGAAAGTGTGCCCGAGATTCAGAAGCCTTCTTTCTCCCTTCTCGTAAGGATCGCGGCCGGCTATTCCTGCTTTGATCAGGGCTGCCTCAGCGATCAAGTCGTTGAGCTTTTCTGAATATCCGGTGATATTCCCTCCGGCCTGACGGATTCCAGAGAGGGTCTCCACCGCCATGCCGTAAAGGCCTTTGGAGTTGTCGATAATAAAGGTCTTCAATAATTCGGCGGCTCCGCTCACAATCTGCGGATATGGCAGAGTCTCAAGTGGTTCCGGGCATATAAACACAGCCTCCGGCTGGCGGATCACGCCGATCATATTCTTGAAGGAGTCGAGGTTTACCCCGTTCTTGCCTCCGATGGCGGCATCGACCTGGGACAGAAGCGTAGTCGGCACGAAAGCGAAGCGTATTCCTCTTTTGTAGATTGAGGCGGTGAACCCTGTGATGTCCGTGGTGATTCCTCCGCCTATTCCAAGCAGAATGGCGTTCCGGTCGGCTCCGCAGTCCATCAGCCAGCGCTCTATTTCGACAACTGTCCCAAAAGTCTTGTTCTCCTCGTTGGCATCCAGTTCAAATACGCCATCCACCTCTGTCCCAATCATTTCCACCAGCGCCCTGACATTCCGGTCGCACACAATGAATAGCTGATGTGCCGGCGTTGAGGGAGCTCCCTCCGCCTCCCTACGCTTTGCGCCCTGTCCGGGTAAATGGTCGGCGGTAGTGACTCCCTCAACGCCGGAAGGCAACACCTTCAAGCGTTTCCCGACCTCCGAAATAGCGCAATGCACAATGTTTATTAAGTTGCTCAATTTTGCCGATTTTATAATCAATTAGGAATAAGCACTTTACAAAAAACGTATAGTCAATTAATCTACGCGTTTTCTATAAAACACGATAGATCAGCAGCTTATAAAAACGCCTATTAAAACTCGTAGAGATTGATTCCGAGGGTAGGCTCGAAGCGGCGACCGACTTTGCGGTGGAACCTCTTGACAACCACCTCACAAGCCCCGTTAAGGGTGCAGCACAGCAGATGACCTCCGACCACAGTGTAGTCTCTCCGGCCGAAATTGGCGTGGAGATGGAGGTAGGGCTTTCCGTCTTTCTCGGAGATGTTACCGACAAGGCTGGAAATCTCCATCTGCTCCTCGAAAGTCTTATCGACATATTTCTTGGTGGCTGGATCAAGGAAACGCAAGGTAGCGGAATTCACGGCCCCGATGCCAGTGATCTCACCCGCCAGGATATTCTGCTCCTCACAAAAAGCCGTCAGGGCGGCGAATACTTCCTGATGGTTGTCTATGCTGACGACATAAGTGTCGCCATCCTGGATGAATGAATACATAATCAATTAATTTTCAACTAATATAGTAATAATATCACTCCTTGCTCCGGTAACCGTCGTATTTGTCGAGAAAACCATAGGTAAAGCCCAATGTGTTGGATGGCGCTGAAACATCAGTAAGGACACTGAAGGTCTCGAGAATCTCCTTGACGGAAAGATTCTTTTCCTTGAAATAATCCAGGCATCTCTGGTTCTCTTTACTGGCGAAAGTCTTCGGACTCTTCTCGCCGAGGCGGAGCGTCTTCTCCGACGGCCTTAAAGTCCGCAGCCCATTCTCGTCCCGGCCCTGGAGGATGTAGAGAATATCCCCGGCCTTATTGGCCTTCTTTAGATTATAGTCAAGGGTTTCTTTCTCATACATGGCGACTTCCGCGATCAATCCACCGCCGTCGGTCACCTTCCTGGTTGCCCTGTTGAAGCAGATCACAAGCTTCATGGAGGAGAATTCCGTGCAGAAATTAAAGTCGCCCGTTGAGTCCATGAACCCGGCACGAGGGCCTTTCTGGCCGTATCTTGGTACGAGAGAATTCCTGACAGCCTCAACTTTTCCTGGCCCCATCGGCCTGGTCCTGGTGGGTATGCTGTCCTTGATCCAGCCTCCGTCCGGAGCAGCAAGGAATCCGCATCCGGTCGTGTAGTCATATTCAGGAAGATACCTGTCGGCTGAATCCCTGGCCATGGTCATGGCGAGGACTCCCTTGCAGTAATCATGCAGTCCGAAAACGTCTACCGCCGCCATCACGGGACCGACTTCCGAGGCAGAGCAGACCCAGATATCGAAATCATTGTCGTACAACGCTTTCCAAAGTTCTCTGATGTTGTCGGTCACAGCGATTCCGTCTACCCATGAATAAGTTCCATGGCTACCTTCCAGCGAGCGGTAGCCAGTCTCGATGACGGAATATTTCTCATGTGAACGGCGTGCCATCTGGTAGACTTCTTCACCGGTCATCCCGGAGAACCATCCCATAGTCCAGAGATAAGCGTCGTCAGCGGTCATGTATTCCTGGAGCTTCTGGTACATGAGTCCCATGTCAGAGGCGAAATCCTTCCAGACGGGATCTGAACCCATACGGGCTTGTGTCTGAAAATCAACACCTTTTGGAGTGAAAGGCCCGTAACGGGAGTACAGGTCGGAGTAGTTTTTGATGATCTCTCGCAAGGACTCCTGAAGGCTCTCGGGATAGGTCTCCATTCCGGTGTTAGCCATCTTGGAGAATTCTTCGGGGTCAAGACCAAAGCACATGGTCTCGAGCTGGTAGGCCATCAGCTGGACGGACACGTCAAAGATGGAGCAGGTGTTGTCAAAGTCGAAGACGACATAGGGCTTTTCCTTCTGGCCGCGCTCCGAACGGATGAAACTGTTGAGCGCTTTCTTGGCGTCCGGATTCCAGTCCGGATGGGTCACATATTGCTTGCACGAAGGTGCGGCAAGAAGTGTGATGAATATCGCAAAACTGCAGAAACTACTGTGTCTCATCATATTAACTCATTACATAACAAGCCATCGCCCAAGGCTCTCGTGCTCTGAGACCACCACGAATTTATAGAGGCCAGACTGCCCTATCATGTCCAGGTCGTAGCGGAACTCCTCTTCTCCGGCTTTTATGTCCGCCAGATGTTTCCAGGCTTCTTTGCCGGTGGTTTTATAGTCATCTTTAGGGGACGCGTAAACACTCACCCGGGCATTTTTATCGGTCGCTTTCCAGTTGAGAATCACCTCCCTGTCGTAAGTTGAGACCTGCAGGTCGCTGATCTGTGTTTTCCCGATGAAAGGTATTCCGTCCCTCTCCCAGGCGACTTGATCCGGAACATTCATCCCGAGGAACTCGCACACGCTCGGGTTGATGTCAACCATCGAGGCCTTGCCCTCTTTGAAATACTTATTGACTTTCTGGTTCGTGGCGATCCAGGTAGCGCGTTCGCGCGCTGACTGGCCACCATGCCCATGTCCGTTGACGGTACGTCCATGGTCGGTCGTTACCACTATCATCCAGTCCTCTCCGAAATTCTTCTGACGGTACTGGACAGCATTCCAAACCCTGGCGATCTGCTCCCCGGCCTTGAGGATATACTCGTCGAAATATGAACCGTCCCCGAACATGTGGGACGCGTCGTCGGTGTACCAAAGATAGACCCAGCTGAGATCCGGACCGTTTTCTTTTATGCATTTCTCCGCGTCGCGGGAGACTCGCTCGTCGTAGTCGAAGATATGCATGTCTCTCTCCTTATGAGGGAAGTTCTTCTCGTCATGATCGTAGCCGTCAAACACATAGTCTATCTTCAGATTCCCGGTCTCCGGTTTACCCTCTCCAATGAGCACGGTCCTGTTGTCTGACCATCCGGAGAAAATGGCGGTGGTCAAAGGCTCGGGTTGCTCCTTGGCTATCCTGAAAAGGGACCAGTAGTTGTAATTGGGAGACAATCCGCTGTTGCCGAACACGTTATGTTTGTTGGCCCAGACTCCGGTCAGCATCGTGTTGTAACCTACCGCCGAGATGGTCGGGGTCTCATTGTACATTCCTGTCTCACCTCCGACATGGCTGGCTCCGAACGCTCCGGAGCGGGCGATGTCGTAGATCACTGGCACATGAAGCCTCTCGATGACATCCTTAGGGATCCCGTCGACAATGATGATGACAGCCTTTTTCTTTCCTGCTTGCAGTCCCAGGCAGGAGAGCAGGACCATAATGGCGACTAATAAGGTTTTTCTCATCCGAGGATACTATTAAGTGTGTTCGCGAGATCGATGAAAGCGAGGGCGTCGGGGCGTGTCGAGAGAGCCGAAGGTTCTCCGGAGTCTCCTCCCTCCCTTATGCCCTGGACCAGCGGAATCTGTCCGAGTAGAGGAATTCCGTACTTTTCAGCCATCTTCTTCCCTCCATCCTTTCCGAATATATAATATTTATTATCAGGAAGTTCCTCCGGAGTGAACCAGGCCATGTTCTCTACAAGGCCGAAGATCTTGCGGTTAATGTTCTCGTTACGGAACATATTCACGCCTTTTTCGACATCCGAGAGAGCGACGTCCTGGGGAGTCGTCACGATGAGGGCTCCTTCCATTGGGATGTCGTTCACGAGGGAGATGTGGATGTCACCTGTTCCGGGGGGCATGTCGATAAGGAGGAAGTCCAGGACTCCCCAACGCACTTGCAGGATCATTTGCTTGAGGGCGTTGCAGGCCATCGGGCCTCTCCATATCAAAGCCTGTCCAGGCTCTGCGAAATAGCCTATCGACATCCATTTGACCCCATATTTCTCTATCGGAAGGATGACTTCCTTTCCTTCCCCGTTTTCCTCGGCGGCAGGGACTTCGTTCATTGTGCCTGTCATCAGGGGAACTGAAGGGCCGTAGACGTCGGCGTCCGCCAGGCCGACTTTATAGCCAAGCCGTGCCAGCGCGACAGCGAGATTTACCGCCACGGTTGATTTCCCGACGCCACCTTTGCCGGAAGCTATCCCGATTATGTGCCGGACATTGTTGAGCTCTTCCATCCCGAGATCCAGTCCGGGCTTTTTCTTGGGGGCTTCGTCTTTCACTGTCGTCTTGACCTCAACTTCGGTTCCGGCGGGAGCGTTACGAATGATCGTGGCCTTTGTCGCTCCCACGAGATACTCGGTAAGTGGATCGCGTCTTTTTGGGAAAGCGAGTGTGACAGTGATCCTGTTTCCTTCCACGGAGATGTCATCGACCATCCCCAACTCTACAATGTTCTGGCTCCCTTTGGCGGGATGAACCACCTCCAGGAGCCAGCTTTTAATTTCAGTATCAATCATTTATTTAACAATATTCATTTCCTTGAGGAGATAACCGGCACCACCGAGCTTGTCCATCAGGAAGAGGACGTAGCGGATGTCGACGCAGATGCACCTTTGGAGATCAGGCTCGAACATCACATCGCTGGACATGCTCTCCCAGTTGCCGTCGAAAGCGAGTCCGATGAGGGCTCCGTCGGCGTTCAAAACAGGGCTTCCGGAGTTACCTCCAGTAATGTCATTGTTCGTCAGGAAGCAGACGGGAAGGTTGCCGTCAGCCATGGCGTACTGGCCGTAATCCTTGGCGTTATAAAGCTCCTTGAGCTTGGCGGGAACCTTGAACTCGTAGTTGTCAGGATCCTCTTTTTCCATAACACCCTTCAGGGTGGTGTAGTAGTTGTACATCAGGGCGTCCTTCGGGGAATAAGGCAGCACGCTTCCGTAGGTAAGTCTCATCGTGAAGTTGGCGTCCGGATATGTCGCCTTGCCTTTCTGCCATTCGAGCAGGCCGGCGGTGAATGCCTTGGAACCTTCCCTGATGTCATCAGCTCCGGCGTTGACAGAAGGTCTGCGTCCGCCCATCCCGCCAAGACCCATCTTGGCGTAGGTCATAAGGAGGGAATTCATGAGCTGGTTCACGGGATCGTCCATAATGGCCTTGAAGCCATTGGCCTGGACAGCCGCCTTCAACTTCTCGGGGGAGGTGAAGATGCTGTTGTCATAGAGATTCTTGACGTAGGAGTCAATGTCGATGTTTTCGAAGCCGGCGAGAGAATATTCAGGCTTGGCTTTCTCCTGATAGTATTTCAGGAGAGCGGCGGCTTCCTCGCGGTCGAGAGGCTCGTAGTAGTCCTGATACCTTTTGGCCTGGGCGGTGATCGCGGCCTCAAGGGCGGAGGTGGAGTCCTGTCCGTTCCTCAATCCTCTTGCCATGGCATTCTGAATGCCGCTGGAGAAGCCCATGAGCTCGATATTGGCGACAGTCTCGCCGAGGAGCTGCATGTCAAGAGCGGTGGTGTTGGCTTCAACTCCGTTCTTGATCTTCTCAAGGGCGTCACCGTATTTGGCCTGGCGCTTTTTGTTCTTGCCTACCCACTTCATGAAGTCGGCCTCTTTCTGCTGCTCTTTCTCGATGATTCCGAGGTTCTTGAAAGCGAGCCTCTCGCCCTGCCATTTCTTCCAGCCATTGGCGCTTCCGGCGTACTTGTTGGCGTATTTCAGACGGATCGATGGATCGGTCTCCATCCATTTCCACATGATGTCCTGGCGGAGGGTCCTGGCGTCGATCGAGACAGCCTGGCGGTCAAGCATGGCCTTGAGCTGGGCCTCGGTCTGGAACCTCTGGGTGCTTCCGGGATACCCCATGATCATCGCGTAATCACCCTGCTGGATGCCTTTGAGGGAAATCTTCAAGGACTGGGCGGGGACATAGGGCTTGTTGGAGGGGGAATATGCGGCAGGCTCATTGTCCTGGCCGGCATAGACTCTGAACATGGAGAAGTCTCCGGTGTGACGGGGCCACATCCAGTTGTCGGTCTCGCCTCCGAATTTTCCGACAGATGCCGGAGGAGCTCCTACGAAACGTACATCGGTGTAGGTCTTGTAGACAATCAGGTACCACACGTTCTCGTTGTAGAAGGAGGTTACCTGCACCCTGCAGTTGGGATTGTTCTCCTGGGCGGCTTTCTGGAGAGCCTCTCTTGTGGCGCTCGCGTCTTCCGCCTTGTTGATGGCGTCAGTCACGTCCGTCATGCTGACCAGGTAGGTGACAGATAGCCCTGGCGCGGGGATCTCCTGTTCACGGCTCATGGCCCAGTAGCCGTCCTCGAGATAATTGTGCTCGTCGGACGAAAGGGCCTGGATGGTACCGTAACCGCAGTGATGGTTGGTTACCAGGAGTCCCTGGTCGGAGATCATCTCTCCCGTGCAGCCTCCTCCGAAGATGACAATAGCGTCTTTCAGGGAGGAATGGTTGACGCTATAGATCTGGTCTGGAGTAAGCCTGCAGCCGAGATCTTTCATGGCACCCGCATTTAGTTTTTGGATGAGGGGAAGTAACCACATACCCTCGTCAGCCATCGCGCTCGTGGCGATTACCAGAGCGGCGGCTATTGAACAAAATATTCTTTTCATCGTGTTCGTTTGTTATGTATTTGCAAAAATAATCAAAATAACGAAGGTTCTAGCGCCTTCGGATGAAAACTGCGCCTGTGATAGGGGGTTGGGCCGAATTCTTTGAGCGCCTGGATGTGCTCGGGGGTGGGATAACCGAAATTGCGGTCCCAGCCATATTGGGGATATTCTTTGGCAAGCGCCCTCATTCTCTCGTCCCTGTGGGTCTTGGCCAGCACGGAAGCGGCGGCGATGGAGGCGAAAGTGGCGTCTCCGTGAACGACGGTCTTGTAGGAATTGAAGCCGAATCCCCCGAAGGGTCTGAATTTGTTGCCGTCTATGAGCAGGAAATCAGGTCTCGGATCCAGTCTCAAGACGGCCCGCTGCATCCCGGTCACGGATGCCCATAGTATATTAAGCTGGTCAATCTCCTCTGCTTCAACGGCTTCCACCGCCCAGGCCAAGGCTTCTTCCTCGATGATCGGGCGCAAAAGGTCCCTGTCCTTCTCGCTCATCTGCTTTGAGTCGTTGAGAAGGGGATGGTGGAAATCCGGGGGCAAGATCACGGCAGCGGCGAAAACCGGGCCTGCCAGCGGACCGCGTCCTGCCTCATCGCAGCCTGCCTCAAGCCTGCCGGCTTCCATGTATGGGAGTAGATTCCGCGCGGGTTTCATCAGTGTGGATGTCTAGCGCGAAGATAAGAAAGATTCCTTAATCCTTGAGGTGGCCCATCAACTGGTTTATCAGGATTTTCTGGGTCGAGATAGTCTCATCCTTGTCTTTGATGACATTGTTCAGACGTTCGATTTCCCTGTCCCTCCGCTGGATCTCCTGAAGAAAGTCGCTTTCCTGTACTTTCATCTTTATCCCATAGGATTCCTTCATCTCCTCGATGGTGCGGGCGGCGTCTTTTACTGGTGAGAATCCGTTGACCAGCTCCGTCAGGGGAACACCCAGGGTGGAGGCGCATTTTGTGAAATGGGGGTTGAGAATCCTGGTCTTACCGCTTTCGATTTTCTGGTAAGCTGTCACGGAGATGTCAAGGCTTTCAGCGACCTGGGCCTGTGTCAAGCCTCGGGAGCTCCTTGCTTTGCGCAGGTTCTCCCTCATCAGGGTCTCGTCCAGAGTGGTGCCGCTTGTGGTATGTGGCCTGTCCTCCATGACGCGAAATTATCCAACAAGATCAGTTTATCCGATAAATCAAAAGTTCGTATTACAAACCTAAAGTTATTAAAAAACACATCATTTTGATAAAAAACAGAAATAATCAGCTTCTTACCCCCTGGCATTTCACCAACTTCTGATTGTTTTTCACCAATTTCACATTGCCGGAGGAGAATCCGTGAAAACAACAAAACACATGGAAAAAATAATGAAAGATTACGCCGCGTTCGAGCGGGCTTTGGACGAGGACAAAGTGTACCTCGATCTGGATTATAATGAGATCTGCACCGCTCTCGGAGCGGATGCCAATGCTCTTGACAAGCTGATTTTAAAGGAAATCGGCTATTCGGGGAGGGAGCTTGTGGACTTTTATCGGTCGAAGTTTTGCTAATGGGGCTTTTTTTCTTAAATTTGCCCGGATATACCCGATAGCCAAATTTTGATCATAATTAATCACTTATAGAAATGAAGGAATATTCAACAAAAGACATTCGCAACGTCGTCCTCATCGGTAGCTCCAAGTCCGGTAAGACCACGTTGTCCGAGGCCATGCTCTTCGAGGGTAAAGTGGTCGACCGCAGGGGTACGGTGGAAGGGAAGAACACTGTTTCCGACAACACCGAATTCGAGCAGACAAACCAGAAGTCGGTCTATGCTACTCCGCTTTATGCCGAGTTCATGAACACCAAGTTCAATATCATCGACGCTCCTGGTTCCGATGACTTCTGCGGTGGCGCGATCTCCGCGTTCAAAGTCTGCGAGTCCGCTATCCTGACCGTCAACGGCGCTCAGGGAGTCGAGGTCGGTACTGAGATTTTCGCCCGTTACGCCGATCAGTATGAAAAGCCTATGATCGTGGCCGTCAACCAGCTTGACACCGAGAAGGCCAATTGGGAGCACACACGTGACACCCTCAAGGAGGCTTTCGGCAAGAAGGTTGTCTTCGCCCAGTTCCCGGTCAATCCCGGTCTTGGTTTCGACGGCATCGTGGATGTCATCACGATGAAGTACTACCACTTCACCGACGAGAACGGCAAGTTCGAGGAGAGTGATATTCCCGCTCAATACGCCGACGAGGCTGAGGAGATGCACATGGAGCTTGTCGAGAAGGCCGCTGAAGGCGATGACGCCCTCATGGAGAAGTATTTCGAGACAATGGAGCTTTCTATTGACGAGGTCCGCGCCGGATTGCGCGCCGGTCTCGCCAAGAGGGAGATCATGCCCGTCTTCTGCCTTTCCGCCAGAAAAGACATCGGCGTCAAGAGGCTTATGGAGTTTGTCATCAATGTCGCTCCCTCACCGGAAGGAGAGGTCAACAAGACTATCGGTGGCGGTGAGGTCAAGTGTGATCCGGCCGGCCCTGTCAGCCTGTTCATCTACAAGACCGCTGTCGAGCAGCACCTTGGTGACGTGTCTTACTTCAAGGTGATGAGCGGTGTCCTCAAGGAGGGTGCTGACCTCGTCAATCCTGAGAATGGCAATGGCGAGCGCCTTTCCGCCATTTACGCCGTCGCTGGAGACAAGAAGGAGAAGGTTTCTTCAATCTCCGCCGGAGACATCGGTTGCGTCATGAAGCTCAAGGGCGGAAAGACCGATGTGACCCTCGCCGCTCCCGGAGCCGAGGCTTACGAGCACATGGTCTTCCCTGACGCCAGGTATCGCTGCGCCGTCAAGGCCGTCGACAAGAACGACGAGGCCAAGGTCGGTGAGGCTCTGAACAAGATCGCCGCCCAGGATCCTACCATCAATGTCGAGTATTCCAAGGAGCTCCGCCAGACCATCCTCAGCGGACAGGGCGAGCAGGCAATCAACCTTGTCAAGTGGAAGATGAACAACGAGTTCAAGCAGAATATCGAGTTCCTTGCACCGAAGGTCCCTTATCGTGAGACCATCACCAAGGTCGCTACTGCCCAGTATCGTCACAAGAAGCAGTCCGGTGGCGCCGGTCAGTTCGGAGAGGTTCATCTCCTCGTCTGCCCTTACGTTGAGGGTGAGCCCGCTGGCAACAAGTTCATGATCAACGGCAAGGAGCCCATCCTGAACATCAAGTCCCAGGAGACCTACGATCTCGAATGGGGTGGCAAGCTCGAGATCATCAACTGCGTCGTCGGTGGCGCCATC
>JAEEGL016582097.1_pt1 | contig 49034 bp, 35 predicted proteins | sample 9134231 | NCBI WGS metagenome assembly JAEEGL01 (sample SAMN16246548, study PRJNA631951) | gut metagenome | biome: gut microbiome; feature: rumen; material: fiber-attached | host: Bos | place: Iran: Karaj | collected 2018-10 | reverse complement strand
TTTCCTTTAGATTTTACTGATTTTTTGAAGATGTGATAATTTGTGTCCATCTTTACCTCCAGTTTTTTATTAAGCACTTAACATTTGCTTAACATTTTACAACTCTGAAGGTCAGATGATTGTGTAAATGCTTGTATTATAGGGATTTAGCACCTATCCCCAAGTGCTAAAACCGTCTAATCCCTAGACTTGAACCAAGGACCAAAGGATTATGAGTCCTCTGCTCTAACCACTGAGCTAATGGCCCGAATAAGTAGGATACTATCATAAAATTGAGGGATTTGCAATATAGCGTTTAGGCCTGAACTAATACAGTTTTCTGAAGCTCAAGGACTTTTTCAAGAGAGAGGCCGGTTACTTCGGAAATGTCGGTGGCGGGGTAATTTTTTTTGAGCATGTTGATGGCGGTTTCCTGGGCTTTTTGGTGAAGGCCTTTTGAGATGCCTTCTTCCATGGCTTCTTCACGTTGAACGGCTATGTCAGTATCGTAATCATATTCATCTAAAAACATATTTATTACCTCCGAACCTTTTCTGGTAAGGTAGTCTGTAAGGATACCTTTCTTAATACAATCCCTAATAATTTCTTCAAGAGTGGCTGCAGCTTCTTCTTTTGTACTTTCGGGATTAAGTAAAATTTCCTTAGTTAATATCATTTCCATGAACTTACAGTACTCCTCAAGAATATCACACTTCTGGACAATCGGCAACTTTAAACCATTCTTGCCTCCTATGTTCAGAACTTTTACTTTAAGTTCACATTGTGCTTCCTCCTGAGTGACCAGAAAAGCATCCGAAAGTTTTAGTTCAACTTCTTTTGGCATAGGAGCAGTTCCATTGTAAAGTACATGAAATTCCGGCGTGGGTATTTTATAAAGTGATTTTCTGTATCTTGCTTTTGCAGGAACAATTCCATAAAGAATATGCACAAAATACTCCAGGAACCTAAGCGGCATATTATTGTTGATAGTACTCTGATGTTCAACAAAAATTATAAGCTTTCCGTTTACTTCCATCGTAACATCTGTGCTAAAACTTTTTACCAGACTTTGAGGAATAAGCTTACGCTCCATGTGAGTTTCTTCATATTTAAGATTGGTTCCATGCAATGCATTATAAAGTGAAAGAAAGTTTTTCTTTCCAACAAGTTCATCGTCACCGAATAAGTCTGTAAAAACACTGGATTTAATTTCTCTGTTTTCTGTCATAAGGTTTCCTTTTCTCATAAAATTGCTCAACCCATACCGCCCGGGCGGGGAAAATAATTCCTTACTTATTAATAGTTGAAAATTTTTAAAAAGAGGAAGTTTTTGGAGGAAATAAATTTAAAAAAATTGAGTTTACGCCTGTACCAAAACAGTTTTCTGGAGCTCAAGGACTTTTTCCAATGGGAGGCCGGTTATTTCGGAAATGTCGGCGGCGGGGTAATTTTTTTTGAGCATGTTGATGGCGGTTTCCTGGGCTTTTTGGTGAAGGCCTTCGGAGAAGCCTTCCTGCCGGCGGATTCTATCGTACTGTTCCTGATCAAATTCTGTCAAAAGCATAGCCTTTACCTCCGCGCGATGCTCTTGAATAAAACCTTCTAAAAGATTATTTTTTATTGCCCATTCTATAGCTTCTTCAATGGCAGCGTTGTTTTCCATTTTGTTTACAAGATTATTTTTAATTCTGTCAACAAACTCACAATAATCATACAACGGTTTACAGCTTTTGTGTAGTCTTTCATTATGATTTTTATTGATGTTTATCATCGTCGCAGTCCATTCAAAATCTCCTTCTTCTTCAAAATTCAAAAAAGCGTCAGACAGACGAAGTTTACTTAAATCACAAGTTTCTTCATTACCATTATAAAAGACAATATAATGAGGGGCAGGAATCTTTACCAGATTGGTCGAAAAAAGAGCAACATCATTTTGCACGAGATACTTCTGATAAAGAAAAGCAAAATAAAAGAGTCCCCTAAGAGGCATATTAGGATTTAATGTTGACTGATGCTCCCAAAGACTCATTTGAGAATCTACTAAAAAAGAAATATCATTTTTCATTTTAATATAGATTACATCTTCGAGCGTTGTGATTTCGAGTTCTTTGGGATTTGTGTGATTTGCCCCACTTAATGCATTATACAATTCCAACCGCCACCTTGCACTTCGCTCATCTTCTGCCCCAAAAATCCTTCTGAATAAACGATCTTTGTGTGTACGTGCTGTATACCCGAGTATACTTTCTTCAATTGTTTCTTCCATATTTTCCATATAAAACTCCGGATATTAAAAATGCAGCAAGCCCCACCGCCTGCACGGAAAAAGATTCCTTACATATTAATAGTAAAAAATTTTTAAAAAGAGGAAGTTTTTGGAGGAAATAAATTTAAAAAAATTGAGTTTACGCCTGTACCAAAACAGTTTTCTGGAGCTCAAGGACTTTTTCCAATGGGAGGCCGGTTACTTCGGAGATGTCGGCGGCGGGGTAATTTTTTTTGAGCATGTTGATAGCATCTTCTTCGGCTTTGGCTTCTCTGCCATTTTCAAAATCGTAGGTTCTTTGTCTTTCCCATTCCATATACTGGCGCCTCCACTCTGTGTTATGTTTAGCTTCTTCGGTTAGTTCTTCAATTTTTTTAGAAAATTTGTCGCTGGGCTTTTTACCAAGGACAACCTGTAAAAAAGCTTTTTGCCTTTCATTTAGAATTATATCACAGTTTGAAGCAATAAAAAAGTATTTAAGAGTTCTGTCATTCAAATGAATATCAGGATTTTCACGGCATAAATTTTCAAAGCTGTAACAGGCTCTTCCTTTTTTAAAGATATCCTGAATACAAATAAATATTACATACGAATTCTTTAATTCTTTGTAAACCTGCCCCGATTTTAAGCAGTCTACATCAATACACCCCTGGTAATACCTTGCCCTCTCTGGTAATTCTTTTGAATCAGAAGCCTGCATTTCAAGATTAAATACTTGAGTATTATTGTTTCTTCCATATTTTCCATATAAAACCTCTGTTGTTTTAATTGCCCAAGCCATACCGCCCGGGCGGGGAAAGTAATTCCTTACATATTAATAGTCAAAAATTTTTAAAAAGAGGAAGTTTTTGAAGGAAAAAAGTTTAATTTTGGGCGGAGATAAGATTTTGAGCGGGCATAAAAAAAGGGTGTGGCCCTTTGGGGGACACACCCTTAGTTATTTTAATCGTAGGATTAAAAGGTTGTTTAACAAGTTTTACTAGTTAATCTTAACATAACCAGCTGGTCCATATGTAGTTTCTACAGCAGGACAACCAAACTTGAGCTGAGAAGGATGAGCAGCATTTGCTTTAATACTTGTCTTGTCGCCAACCCAGAAAGTAAAGCCTGAACTAAGATTTGTATAAGCATTATCTACTTCGATCATAACAGCTTTAACACCCTTGTCATCTTCTTCGTATACTACAGGAGCCTTAGTTTTAATGATGTTTCCTTTTGCATCAGTAATAATGAAGCCGGCAGTTCCATCAAAACGAATATTTTTGGTACCTGTATAAGTATCTCTAATCTTGAAGATAACTTTGTTGCCATTGTATACTTCTTTTTCAATTACATTGTTCTGAGGTGTTGCAAAACCGTTTGTACCGCTACTCAAAGTAATTTGAGTCTGATTCCAGGTTGTTGGAGTAGTAATTGTTTCAGTATTATCAGGTGCACTATAAATATAGTCTGGTTCAGAAGTCATATATTGATATGTAGCAGAATCAGTCCAATAATTTTTGTTCTTTTTCCAGCTCAGTCTTACAGTATGTCCACGATATGTAGTTGCAGCAGCAAATTCCAAAGAATTATTTTCTTTTACAAGAAGTCTATACTGTGTTCCATATTCAAGTGCAGGAGACTTTGTTTCATATTCCTTGGTTGTTGTATTATAAGTCCAGGTAAGAGCATTTTCTGTCCACTTTTTTGCACCAATTGGAAGAGTAAGGAATGTATACATGCTGCCAAGGTCTGCGGCAAAACCGTCGCCATATACTAATCCGTCGGCACCTGTAGCAGAAGGAGCAGCAACAGTATATTTTACAACACCTGTTCTTTTTCCTTCTGAATCTACCTCTAAAGTTCCTCCAGATGCTGAAAGAGAGAATGGAGTCTGATAACTTTCACCAGCATGACCAGTTGTCAAAGAATCAGGAGCTGAACCGTCTGATTTTGCAGAAACAGTTGCATATGCGATAACGCTGTCAGATTCTTCACCACATTTTTCGTTACCATTGTAATTCAAAACGAGCTTACCATTTTTTTCCTTGAGTTTTGTTGCGTCTACAACAAAGGCAATCTTGTTCTTTGTTACAGAAGAAGCATCGATGTAATAATATACTTGTGTTTCAACACAAGCATAATCAGTACCAGTACCATCCCACCATTCGCCACTACCATCAGATAATCCGTTTGGGTGTTCAGTTTTTACAACTCTTCTAAGAGTCTTTGTAAGAACAGCACCTCTTGCATATGGAAGATTAGCAGCTGATGCATTATCAAGAGCATAAGCGTCTACGGCAGCATCAATTGATTTTTCGTCAAGATAAGCGTGAGATACAAATACAATCTCAATTGCAGTCTTAGCTTCGGCCTTAGTAATAGAACTTGGATAACCAACTACCTGTGCAGTCTTAGAAATAGTTTCTACAGCGGTAGCAGAACCTTTAGCAGCAAAAGAATTATATTCATAATCCTTAAAGTCTGTCTTTGTTCCTTCGAACTTACAGCCGGCAAGAGCTGTTGCAGCAACTAAAAGAGCGGCTGCGGCTTTTATATATTTTGTCAATTTCATAATAAAATGCCTCCTTTATTAGAATTTTACAGAGAACATGAGCTTGAGGTCCTTCTGGAAGAGACCATTAGTACCACCAAACAAAGCAACATTAGCAAATACTGTTGTATAAGAAATGTCCAATGTAGCCTTTTCGGTAATAAACCAGCTTGCTCCAACACTTAATTCTGGAGCTGTTGCAGCTGCAGCAACAAACTGTGTAGTCTTAGTTTCTGCTGTAAAGCCAGCGTTAGCCTGAGCGTCATCACCAGAAGTATCAGCAGCAAAAGTATGAGGTGTTACCTTATCTTCTGTTACAATCTTTGTTCCAGCTTCATTAATTTCATACTTATATTCTGTTTCCTTTGCAGTCTGTCTTGTTGTCTTAGAAGCAGTCCAGGTTAATGTTGATGGCTTCCACTTTACACCCATATTCAAGTTAAACTTTTCTGGTTTTACCTGATATACAAGAGCAAGAGCTGTGTTAGGAGTAACTTTTGTTGTTACAGTATTTGTTATAGTAGAGGCGTAAGTATTTGCAAGTTCAACTTTCTTCTCATAAGACTTTGTAGTTGTCTTAGATATATCATTATAAGTAGAACTTTCTGTTATGGTAGTTTTATAACCATTCTTTGCACCTGGAGTATTCTTAACGTTAATAGCAGCTCCAGCATAAGCCTTTACAGAAAGACGTTCGCCTACATCAAAATCAAAAACAAAGGCTGGAGTAAGGGTATTATCCCATGTAAATCTATTAGCAGCAGTTCCATCTTTTGTTGTTATAGTTGTTTTTGTAGTTGTCTTTGTAGTAGCTACAGAGTTAGTATAATTTTGTGTTACTTCATCTGTTACCTTCTTCTTATTCTGAATAGCAAAGGTAGACTTAAATGCTTCTGTAAGAACAAACTTTGTAGACATAGAACCTAAATCTGGAAGATTAAAGCCCATTTCTGCTTCAAAAGCTGGAGTAAACTTATTTGTAGCCTGCTTATCCTTTACTTTTGTTGTGCTATAAGCTTTACCTGCATATTTGCTTTCTTGTGTGCTTTTTTCTGCAGTCTTTACCAAATCCCAAAGTACTTCAAAAGAATTCAACTGGAAATACAAATCTGCATCATTAAGATCTGCAAATCCGATTCCTTTAAAGTTTGCACCAAAGGTATTTTTAGCATTACGTCTTGTTTCGTTATAAACACTGTCACTTGAAGCACCTGTAGCTTTTGTTTCTGTATGATATTTAGATTTACCAATATCACCAGCAACAGAAGTATCAGCAATTTTCCAATATGACTGGATTCCCCAATCACCTGGTGCAAAAGAAACATAAAGTTCATTATTAATAGCGTTAGCATTGTTACGATGTGGCTGAGAATATGTATCAGCTTCTGTGTAATCGGTATTAATTCCGTCTTTTGCAATTGTATCAAGCTTTACTGATTTTGTAGTTGTTTGATTAGCTGCGAATGATCCAAAATCATAGATAGACCACCACATAGAACCAAGCACAGCACCTGCACCGATATTAAAATTGTACTTGCCCTCTCCTGGAAGGAATCCTCCAAGTACCAAACCATCTGCATCTTCTACACCCCAGGCAAGATTGTCTACAGTTTCGTCTTCAAAAAGATTATAAGTTGTACTCTTTAAGAATGAAACTGGCTCTGCTGCGAACAGGGATGAAGAAAAACAAACCAAAGCAGCGGCTAATGCTGCTTTAACCATTTTTTTCATACGAATCTCCTTATGCAGAGAGAGAGCAGTTTTTGGTAAAGGATAAACAGACTGGTCTATATGGATTATAGTTCTCACCGATTTATCTTTACACTTTTTTAAAAAATGTCACTCTCCACATTTTTTGTTTAATATGTTGTTATATTTTACTCCGTGCAAGAAGGATTTGTCAAGTTTTTATTTGCCTACGCAAAAGTTTGCAAAAATTGTGCCAAGAACATCATCCGGGGTGATGGCTCCGGTTACTTCGGCAAGGGAGTCGAGGGCGTCTTCTAAGTCCTGAACTACGGCATCTAAGGAATAGTTGTCGGAAGCGGCGGCAAGGGCGTGGCGGGTTCGTTCTAAGGCTTCGGCAACGCTTTCTTTCTGGCGGGCAGAACCAAGGCCGGCCTGGGTGCGGTCGGTGGAGAGGCCGGATTTTAGGATTTGCTCTATCTGGGTGTAGAGGATGGAGAGGTTGGAGCCGGTTTTAACGGAGATTGGGACTTGTTTAGATAGTTGTAGATTGCTTCCCCTTCGCTTCGCGCTGGGTCGCAATGACGAGGGCCCTTCGACAGGCTCAGGGACTGCGCTTGACGGCATATCACATTTGGTCCAGACGATAATTAATGGGGGCTCGCAGGAGGCTATAAAGGTCTGGTCTTCGTCGTTCATGCCTTGGGTGGAATCTATTAAATATAGGACTACATCGGCATCGTGGACAAGGCTGCGGCTAATTTCTACACCTTTTGCTTCTATAATGTCCTGGGTCTGGCGAAGGCCGGCGGTGTCAAAAAGGCGGACAGGGATGCCGTTTATGCCTGTCCATGACTCGAGCCAGTCGCGGGTGGTGCCTTCTATGTCGCTTACTATGGCGCGTTCTTCTTTTAAAATTGCATTAAATAAAGAAGACTTTCCGGCATTTGTGCGGCCGGCAAGCACTACGCGGGCTCCATCCTGGTAAAGCTTTTCTCCCTTCCAGGAATCTACAAGAGTCTGCAGGCGGGTGCAGGCCTGCTCCAGTTCTGCTTTATCAAAGGTGTCCGAGATGGTTTCTTCATCTTCGGGATATTCAATTTCTACTTCTATAGAAGCTAAGGTTTTTACTATTAATTCTTTGATGGAATCAATTTCGTTAAAAAGGTTACCTGCAAGCCGTCCTGCTGCATGGGAGCGGGAATCATCGGTGTGGCTGTCTATTATTTCTTTAACGGCTTCGGCACGGGTAAGGTCGGTTTTTCCATTAATATAGGCGCGGAAGGTGTACTCTCCCCTGTTTGCCTGGCGGAAGCCATTTTTGAGCATGAGGTTCTGGATGGCAGTTACTACGGAAGGACCTCCGTGGCAAAATATTTCTACCATGTCTTCGCCGGTGTAGGATTTGGGAGCACGGTAAACGGCGCAGAGGACTTCATCTATTCTCTGCCCTTCGACAGGCTCAGGGACCGCCGGTTCCTGAGCTTGTCGAAGGACAGGGATTGCCGGGTTTATTATCCAACCGTAGACAATTGTGTTGCCGGGGGCTTCTAAAAGGGCTTTGGGGCGCGAAAAGACTTTGCTTACAAGTTGGATGCAGTTTTTGCCCGAAACGCGGACAATGCCCAGTGCTGCGGGAGCAAGGGCTGTTGCAATAGACGAGATTGGTTCTTCGGGTGTGTACTGATTAAGTGCCATACCTAGTTATGATACCGTTTTACGCCCCTGTTCTGCAATAAAGGAGAGTAATAAGATTCATCATCTTCGGCATATAAATTGAGGATGCTGTCCAAAATAGAAAGATCTGCATCATCAGGGTAAGCGGCAAAAGGCTTCATTGTTGTACCTATTGCAGGTTTTTTGAATTCCCATGAGGATTCCGGTGCAGTTCCCGTAAAGGTTTCGGTATCTGTAACATCCGGAGGAGTTACTCCATATTCGCCGGAATTATTCCAGCACATATAACCGCGGTTAATTGAGTCTCGAACGCCAAAAAATTCTTTTTTGATATAATCTTCGTTATAATACTGGCGGTCGTAGCTTACACCAATATAGAAGGACTGTACCCACGGGCGGATAAGGGCGCGGTTACGAACCATAACTGTGTTTCTAAAGGAGCCGTAATAATAGATTCTGTAGGTGCGGTCGGCAAAAGGTGCGTAGTTTAAGAAGGTCTGTTCAAAGTGGCTTGGATAAAACATTGGGCCAATTACATCTACGTATTCGCAAAGCATTTCGGAATCCTGACCGGTTCTGGTGCCGCTGCGATACCAACCGTTTGCTCCATAAATATCTATTCCGATTGGTGCATTTATATTTTCGCGGGCGTATGAAAGGAAGGAAATTAAGGCACTTTCCATGTCCATTCCCTTGCTCTTCCAGCGGTACTGTGCATTGCTAAGGTTTAATCCGTCGGTTGGAAAGCGGATATAGTCAAACTGAATCTCGTCAAAACCACGGGCAATAAGCTCTTTGGCAACTGTAATATTGTATTCCCAAACTTCTTCGGAATATGGATCTACCCAGTTTTCATCATAATATTCTGTCTGAGTTCCAATTACATTACCTTCTTCATCGGTAACATCTTCATAGCCTTTAATTCCTGTCCAGGCACGATTGTATTTGGAATCCCAGACTGCGTACTTTCCGTTACTGTATTTGGTAAGGGAACGGTCTTTAAAAGTTACTATTCTGGCAATAAGATAGATGTTTTCTTTTTTAAATTCTTCTATAAAATGCTCCAGATCTACAGCATAGGTAGAAACAGAGCCTTTTTCGAGCAATAGAGGGTCCTTTGTCTGGTAGCGGAGAAAGCCGTAATCATCCTTCATATCTATTACAAGGGCGTTCATATTGCGGTCTTTAACTACCTTTTTAAATTTGTCTATTCCTTCCTGGTTGCGGCACTGGTAGGCAGAGGCATAAATTGCTTTTTTACCGTTTGCCTTTTCGGCATAAGGAGAATTGATTGTTCCTGGATACAAAAGCCAAAGCTCGTTTAAAAGAATTCCTTTAGAAAAGCCACTGCGGCTTTGCGGAACCCAGGCAGAATTTACCATTCCGGGAACTGCTGCAAAAGCCTTGTTCCAGTCATTAAACTGAACAGGAGAACCGGGGCTTGTAAGAGAATCCATATCCAGCGAGCCTATTCCTTCCAGATGGGTATAAACAAGTACATCATTTATTGTGGTAAGGCCGTCAAACGAATCTACAGGTTCTGTGCCTTTAAAAATGAGTTCGCCTTTCTTTTCGGCCCAGTTGAATTTATAAAGGCATGGCAGATAAGACTGCGAAATAAAAATCTCGGTATAATATGAGCCGTTTGCGTTTGTACGCACTACCGGAAGAATATCTGCAATTTCGTCCGGAGAAGAAAGCGACTGCATCTTTAAAAAGCCTGCTTCTACGTCGTTCCACAAGGCTTTTGGTTTATTCGGGAATATATAGGAAAGTCCAAAGATTGGGTGAGACATGAATACCACAGACTCCCCTTCTATGGTGGCTACGGCTACTGCTTTTATGCCGGCTGTACTTTTGCTCATTGAACCAAGGGAGGTCCAGGTGTTTCCGCCGTCTTTGGAATAATAAACTGCGTCTTTGGTAGCGGTTACCATTTCTTTGGAATTAAGCGGATTTACACTAAAATCTTTGAGTTCCTGAATCTGTTTCTGGAGGCTTGTGGTTTTGCCGTCGTATTTTTTGATTGTTAAAAAAGGAAGGCCATTATCTTTTTCTTCAAAATTTTTGAGGTCGGAGGTAAAAAACAAACCTTTGCGGGTGCGAAGGTACCAGCCGTCTTTTGGAAGACCGTTTTCTCCGGCAACATTTACGCGTACAATCTGGTCTACACGCGACTCTGTCCACAATGGAAATACATTATTTGATGAAGTTACTTTATATAAACCCGAGTCGGAGCCTACTAAAAATATGTCTGAATCGGTCTGAGAGTCTGCCGAAGCAGAAACCTTGCTTGGCAGCTGATATAACGGTTTTGAATTCTGGGCATAGGCGGTTGTTGCAGGAGCAGCAAACAGCATTGCCAGCACAATTAATATAATAGCCATAAGTTAATTATCGGCAGAAAATGGGGTTTTAATTAAAAAAAACCCGTGCTTTTGGTCTGCACGGGCTTTGATTTATAAGTTTTTTATACGATTTGTTCCAGTGTATCTACTACTGCACCATCGTAGAATTCCGGCTGTTCGCGGAGCTTTTCGATTGCTGTTTCTTTATCCAAAGCCTGGCGGTAGTTACGACGGCTGGACATAGAAACGTAGGTTTCGGCAACACGGATAAGGCGTGCAATCTGTGGAATTTCGTCGCCCTTTAAGCCGTGTGGATAGCCTGAACCATCCATGTTTTCGTGATGCTTTTTGGAAGCGTCATCAAAAACTTCCCAGTATTTTTTAGGAACAAAGTCTAAATATTTTTCGGCAATATTTACGTGGCTTCGCATCTCTTCCTTCTGTTTGTCGGTAAGAGTTTCTGTTTCCCAGATTTCGGGGTCTACACCTAAGAAGCCTGCGTCGTAAATCATGGCAGCACAGAAATTCAACATGGAATTGCCTTGTGAAAGTCCAAGCTGCATCGAAAGCTTATAAACAAGCTCGCTTACGTTCTTAGAATTGTTCTTGCGGTTTGTAATCTGGTCAATCTTGGTACCAATTTCTTCGCATTTAACTGCAAGTGCCTTAAGTTCTTCTTCATCTTCCGGGGTAAAGGTAACATCAGGCAAAGCAGCAGCCGGAGCCCAGGTAGAAGTTCCTGCAAGACGCAGTGGAGCTCCCTGACCATACAAATCGGTTGCGCCACCAAGCATAATGCGGTTTGTATTGCTTGTGTTTTCGGCAATAAGACGGAAGGCCTGCATGTACTGTTCCTGCTGGATAGCCTGTGCCTTCATGCTCTTGCGTGCAATAATGATTACAACAAATACAATTATTAGGATAAGAAGTGCAATTCCAATAATGGAGAATACCATGATTGTTGTTGACTTTGCCTGTGCCTTTGAAGATTCTTTGATAGCTTGAGCCTGATCTGTAAGAGAATCCTGCATGCCGCTAAAGCCTTCCTGAATTGCCTTAAGATTCTTTTCTGAATTTTCGTTAGATTTTGCAAGCTCTTCGGCCTGAGTTTTCATTGATTCTGCAAGTTCTGCGTTAGAAGCAGCCTGCTTTGAAATAGCTTCGTTCTGTTTTTCGAGGGCAGAATTCTGCTGTTCAATTGCCTGTGTCTGCTTGCGGATTGACTGCTGCTCTTCGTTGTGACGGCGCTGGGCTGCTGCTTCTGAGGCGGCAAGCTCTGCCTTACGCTGATTTTCTATAGCAATCTTTTGATTTTCATCAATCTGACCAAGAAGCTTTTCGATCTTTGTATTTTTTACTTCGGGATATTTTTCGAGCATAATGTTGATGTCGCTAAGAGCTGCACCATCATACTTTTCCAAAATACCTTCGAGCTTTTGCTGATAGATAAGTTTTGCTTCAGAAACTACAGAGGCTCTGAGTGCCGGAGTTGTTTCATCGTTGAGCATCTGGAGGGCGCCGTTTACTTTTTTGTAAGCGGTTTCGATATCTGCTTCATCCATTGCGTCTTCTGCAGCGGTAAGCTGTTTTTTAACAAGCGCAGATGTATCAACTGCAAAAAGTGATGCCGAGAACAAAACTATACTGATAATTAATAAGAATTTCTTATATTTACCTGATAACATTTTCCACTCCAAATCCTAAGATAGCGCTAAGATGATTCTCTACTCCACCCTGCTTTAATATAAGAAGTGTATCTCTTGCTCCTATATTAAATACAAGCTTAACCTGTTCCAGTTCTGCAAATGGGATTGCCACATAGGTCTTAAAGCTCAATGCCTGATAATCACCTGTAATCACACCAGAAAGCAGATAATTAGCATCGGCTGTAAGAGTTGCACTTCCAAGCTTTAAATTATCAAACTGAATACCAACTAACGGACTTACGACAGAGCCATAAAGCCCATTTTGAATATCGGCAAGATTCTTGTTTTTTGCTAGTATTGCTGCATCTTTATTTTTAAGAACTCCAAGATCGCTAAAGCCTATGCGAAGGAACAGATTTGAAGAAAGAGCCGGGAAGGCCATCTTTGGAGCAATCTCAAAGTTAAAGCTCATAGGACCGCTGTTGAACTGCATGAACTTAAAGTCAAAGAATACGTCGCCGCCAAGAACAAGAGTTTTTGGAATTGTATATTCATAAGAAGCGTCAATAGAAATACCTTCGCCCATTACAGCGTGTGGAAGAGTCTTTGAGGTTGTAACACCAAAGTCTATCATTCCAAACTTAACATTCCATTTATAGTCCTGGGTGCGTTCATCGCGGGCAGAAACATAAACGGTTTTTCCTTCGGAGGTAGTTGTTACATTGTATTCTTTTTCTACAGAAGTACGAATCTTTTCTTTTTCGGCTTCTTTTTTGGCGGCATCGGCCAGTGCCTTTCGCTGCTGCTCTTCTTCGTAAGCCTGCTGAATTTCGTAAGCTTCGGCAATTGCAGCATAAAGATCTACAGCATCCTCATCTTCAAAGTCGCCGTCAATATTGTTATCTATAATGATATAAATTGCTGTCATGGCAAATTCATAGTCATTATCAATAATAAGACGACGTACCTTTTTCTTTGTGTAATTTTCCATCAGATAGTAGTACTTGTCTTCAATGTTTTCACGAAGAATGTTTTCAAGCTCCTTATCTGCTTTTTTTACGAAAATTACATCAATTTCCTTATAGACCTTGCTTACATATTCTTCTACCGAGAATGCAGTTCCTGCAAGCAGAAAAAAGAGAAGTCCAAGTAAGAATGTTTTGACTCGCTTTTTGTACACCATAAGATACCTCAGTTCTTCACATTCCTGATCCTTAGAATATATTCACACGAAGACCAAGTGAGCCTTGTGGAATAAGTTTCTTAATATTATCACCCGCAACGTCTGAAGGGATGAACCATAATGAGAATTCGTAGTACATAGAGAATGTACTGAATGCCTTAACTTCGTTGATATGAACTCTTGGGAACTCAAGCTGTCCAAGTACTGCAGAAAGGATTTGTCCCTTACCACTGTTTGTAATAGAGAAGTAGTTGAACTGAGCACCTACGGCAATACTTGCAGACAACCAGTCAAAGTCGTGTCCCAGGAAGAAGCTGAATGGAATTGTAGAGATGTTTGCAAGCAGCTTACCACCAAAGATGGTTCCACCGTAACGCAGTGGTGTAATTTCTTTTTTGAGGAAGGCGTTTACAGCATCTCGCTGTTCCTGTGTATACTGACCAAATACAAACTGGAGCTTAACGTTGTCATCAAAGAAGGTAAGACCTGCACCTACTTCGTACAAAGAAGCACCCCAGAAGTGGAAGTCTACGTAAAGACCCTGGATGAATGATGGAACTTCATAAGAAGCCTTATCACCCTTACGAAGAGCTACGTGAACTTTTTCGAGACCAACTTCATCTCTTGAAAGTCCGGAAACTTCGAGGGCCTGGTTGTAGCGGCCACCGTTACCCGGAGCAATGAGCTTAACTGTTGGAGCTGTGTTATCAATCTGAACAATTGTACGTTCAATTGCAACTTCGCCGTTCTTCATTGTGGCACGGATAAGCAGGAAGTGGTAACCTTCTGACCAGTCTGTATTTTCTACACGATAGAGCCACTTTTCTTTTGTAGAAAGCTCTTCGAAGGTTTTACCGTTATCAAAGCTAAGTTCAACCTTTGCAACTGTCTTTGCGGCAACTGCATCTTTGAACTCTTTTGAAGCGTCTTTTGCTTTGGCTGCAATTACCTCTTCCGGATCGCGGCTGTAGCCTGCTGTACCCTTGAGGTATGGACGGTTCATGGCAAAGTCACCGTAAGTAAAGTTGTCGAGTGTAATCCATGGACCAACTGAGCTGTAAGTAATTGTCTGTGTAATAGAAGAAACGTGTCTTCCGTCTTCGAGCTGGGCTTCTACATAGTATGCATGAAGTCCATCTGTCATATCAGAAACGATTGTCTTAATTGGGTTTCCTTCTTCGTCGAGCTCACCTGTATTTACTTCGCTGGCTGGGGTGATCTGGAACTTGAAGAAGCCAGATTCAGAAAGAACTGTTTCTTTTACAAATTTTCCGTCTACGTACAGCTTAAGAGAAGAAATGCTTTCGGCTACGTTTGAAGCGGCCTGTCCATAAATATTGAAGCAGCCGTTCTTGTGTTCACCGTTCAAAGGATAAAGGACATCTACTGTTACCGGTGGCTTAGACTTATCAAGATGGATATTGCGGCTTACGTTTGTTCTGTTTCCGGCTTTATCTTCTCCGGAAAGTTCAACGTTATAGAAGCCGTTCTGTAGATCTGTAATATCAAGAACTTCACCAATGATGTTATTGATTGGGATTGTACGCTTGATAGCTTCGGAAGTCTTTTCCATGTTTCTGATTGTAATATACAGATCAGAAATCTCTACGTTATCGAAGGCATATCCAGAGAAGAAGAGCTGTCCTGTAGAAGTTGAGTCATCAAGCGGGAGCTCAAGAGAAATATCCGGAGCTTCGTTATCAATATTAATCAAGCTTGAGTACAAGCCTCTGATTCCGTAATTATCTGTAATGCGGAGGAAGACTACCTGTGTTCCACCCGGAATTGCACGAGTGTCTACCTTGTATGACCAGTTTTCTGTACCGGTTGCATCATTGTAGCTGTTACCGTTATCAAGAGAAAGTTCAACCTTCATAATACCGTTCTTATCGCTTGCAACACCCGAAATTGTGATTACTTCGCGTACAGAGGTATCGATTGTTGGTTCTTCTACGGCACCCTTTGGCTCTTCAAGAGAGATTCTGAAGGTGCGTTCTGCTACTTCACCCTTTACACCGTTTACGTCAACTGCATAAACCGAAATTACGTGTTCGTTATCTGTCATTGTAGAAATTGGAACTTCAATTGAGAAGCTTGTTCCAGGTTCCGGCATAGAAACGTATTCGTTGTTATCAATCTTATACCAGATTGTTGAAGGACCATCATCATCGTAAACTACACCAGAAATTGTGAAGTCACGGGTAAGAACCTGAAGCTCATCCGGAACGTGGATTTCGGCAACAGGAAGGTCTGACTGATTATCAATTGTGAAGTCCCAGCCTTCGATTGTTGTGGCGTTTCCTGCATCATCCTTAAAGATAAACTGCATGATTTCGTCAATTGGCTGTTCTTCGGTACCAACTACTGTATTTACAAGAGGTTCAATTGGGATTACATTGCGTTTTTCGTTACCCTTACCCTGTCCAATCATAAGATATTCTGTACTGTTGAACCAGCCGTTATCTTTTACATCAAATACAATGAGGGTTTCACCGTTTACAATATCGATTGAAAGAGGCTCTACTACAGTAACTTCTGGAGGAGTAACATCTTTAAATGCGGCAGTATTTACTGTTGTAACATGACCTGCATTGTCGTAAGCACGAAGATCAAGTTTAACCAGGCCGTCTTCCATGCTTGTAATATTTACGTTTTCATTGAAGGTTACACCAAGCTTTTTGGCGTCGCCCTTAAGAAGAATTTCGTTCCAGGTTTCTCCGCTATCAAGAGAGTATTCTGCCTTGCGTACACCAAGGGAATCTGCAATTGTACCGCTTATGTTAAGGTTGTTGTCGAGCCACTTGTGAAGTTCCGGAGTCTGCAAATTAAGAACAGGCTTTTCTGAGTCTGCAAGGAAGTTCATTGGCTGGATCTGATAAACATCGCCAAAGCGGTCTGTTACCTTAAGAACAACATTCTTGTAGGTTCCATCTTTGGTTGCAGAGAGAGTAATAAACTTACCTTCTGTCTGAATCTCCAGTCCGTCTGCACCACCTGTAAGCTCTGCGCGGATTGGACCTGTTACATTTGCGTAGAATACATATTTAGAGCCGTCAAGAAGAACCCAGTTAGAATCCTGGGTGTCGAACACTGTTCCAACTCCTGCATAACCGTAGATTCTTTCTTCGTCATCGGTAACTTCTACAGAAGTGTCGCGGATAACCTTGATAGAACCGGTAAGAGTCTGAGAGAGGGAACCGGCTTTAATAGTTACGTTAATTTTATTAATGCGGGCCGGAAGATTGTTCAAAGGAATGTCTACAGTCCATCTTGTACCTTCAGGCTTGCCAAGTTTAACTGAACCAGTCTGTTTCTGGTCTCCACCAGGAACTTCTTCTCCTGTAATTTCGTAGTTTACAGCGCTTACTGCAGCACCTGTATCGATATAAATTGTTGCATATTTTGGTTCTTTTGCTACACCGTATGGAAGAACAACAGGCATACCGCTGTAGTATTCCATGTCATCAACCTTTACAAAGTAAGCTGCAAGAGTTGGATCTTTTTGTGCTGTGTATTTAGAAGCAACAGGTGACTTGTCCGGTATTGCACAGCTAAAGCTTAATGCATTAGCACCTTCTGTCATGTCGGCGCGTGCAAAAGCCTGATACTCTGCATCAAGATAACCCTGATAGGTTGCAACTGCGTAAACATCAAAAGCGTCGATCCAGCTGATAACCTGTGGTTTTGCAACCGGAAGCTTGCCGTTTACTTCTTCAAGCTCTGGCAGACAGTTGAGGGCAACAGCCTTTGCTGCCTGGTTACCGCCGGCACTTTCGGCAATAATTTCTACTATATACATTCCGTCTGCAAAGGAATAAGTTCCAATGTTAAGAGAGAAGTTTCCATCTTTTCCAACTTCGATTGGTGTAAAGTTGTCCTGAACAGGAAGAGGTGTTACTTTTGAAATAACGCCTGTCTTATCCAAAGTGGCTTCCACACCAAGAATTCTGTACTTGAGTCCCCCTACTCCAGTTTCGCATTTTACAGAACCTGTAAGTTCAACAAGATTCTGGTGAGCCGGGATGGCTCTTGTGCTGTCATAATTATTGATAAAGAGATTTGGAAGAACTGTATCATTCTTAAAAATAAGAGGACGTGATTCTACAACCTTGCCCTTATCTGTTGTAACGCGTACAACTACAGGAGCAGAACCGCCGATTGCGTTTCCCGGTACCAGCTTAATCTGGTTGCCGTTGAGTTCTGCCTTGGCAAATGGAGTATCCGGAACAAGCTGAACTTTGGCTGCTTTTGCTCCAATAAGATAGCCTGTTGCAGGGAATTCAAAATTGTTTATGATTGAGCCGTCTTCGGCAACTGTGCTGTCGTCAAATACGATGATTGGATCTTCTACTGTTACACCGGCTGTATTTGTTACATAGAACAAAGCCTTGTATTCAGAAACTCTTTCAATAGAATCTGTTACGGTTATTGTTACAGGGACAAGACCTTTTGCAAAGCCCGATGTTACAGGAACAGAAATTGTATAAGAACCAACACTCTTGAGTGTAATGTCCTGTGGCTCCTGACCTGCTACTTCGATATGAACTGCGTTAATTCCAAGAAGAGAAGATGCAGTTACAGAGAAGGTTTTTCCTGCTTCCGGATGGATTTCCATTCCGTTTACAAATTCTACAGTTTCTTTTCCGGCGCTTACAACAGCCTGGGCGAAGGATGGAGCTGCCCCTTTTGAAACAATCAGAACAGAAACAGGGTTTCCTTCTACATCGTTTTCATCTATACCTGTTACAGTAATTTTATGGTTTCCGGCAGAAAGCTCTGATGCCTTGCAGAACTCATAATAGTAAGAACCCTTTGTATCCTGAATGATTGGTTCGTTTCCATCGAGCTGAATCTTTACAGATTTAACGCTGTCATCATCAGTTGTAAATCCGCGTACAAAAACAGGAGTTTCGTCGCCGGCAAAGATTGTACCGTCTGCAGGATCTGCAATAGAAATAAGAGGCTTGTCGTTTTCCTGATTAAGGGCAATGTTCTTTGTTACTTCTACAACGTTATTTGCACGGTCAATTGCTTTTACAGAGAATTTAATTGCCTTGTCTTTTGCACCGATTGTATCAAGAGTAAGTGCCCAGTATGGGTTACCAGGAATGAGTTCAAATTCCCCGCTCTTGTCGCCAAAGGTCCAGGATAAGTTTGTTACGCCAACATCATCCTTAGCAAAACCGGCTACTGTAAATTTACCGTTTACAGGGTCGTCGCCAGGATAAACAATCTGAACATCAGGTTTAGTATTATCAATATAATAGAGGAAAGCGTAGGCTCCCTCAGAAGTTGCGTTATCTATAGCTTTAAACCACAATACGTTTGGTCCGTCCGGGAATTTACGTGTATCAAGAGAGAACGAGAATTCTACTGTATCCATAGACTTTGTTTTAGAAAGCTTTACAGGAATCCAGAATTTTCCGCTATCAATAGAATAGTAGAGTTCTTTAATACCGTTACCATCGATTACGGTTCCCTTAAAATTAACGTTTCCAGAAACAAGCTGTCCCATACCAATGTTTTCTACAGCTGTAAGAGGCTGCTTACGGTCGAGCTGCCAGGTTAATACAACAGGCTTGCTGACTACCGGTTCTTCATTAATATCATAACCGATTACTTTGATTGTATGTGGACCTTCTTCGAGGTTGTTTGTATCAAGATAATAAGACCAGAATTCTTTTCCTTCTGCTATTACAAGCTGCTCATTTTCGGTACCTTCGTCAAGGAGGAGTTCAACCTTGGATACACCATCATCATCAACACAAGTTCCGACAATGTTAAGGTTACCTACAACGCGCATGTTAGTATACGGGTTAGTAATACCACAAATAGGACGGTCCGACTCCGGATCTACATAAAGGTTATACGGGCCTTCTACGTGCTCGTTACCACCAAGGTCGGTTGCAGTAATGACAATATTGTACTTTACCGCCTTTTTTTGAGTCTTCCCTTCCAGATCGAATGATTCTTTCCAGCTGTTTACATTATCTACATCGATTTCTTCGATATCACCCTTTCCATGGGCAAATGACAATGCTGCTGAAAGACATAGTAAGCATAATACAAATAAACTTTTTACTTTTCTCATTTTTTTTGAACTCCTTGTATTGAAAAAATAATTATAGTTTATCTTTTCAATTATCGGCATACATTGTAGAATTCTCTAGTTAAAATAGAGGTATACCTGCATCTAAATAGTTTATAACAGTTTTTAAAGAAAAGCAAAAAAAATTCCTAAAATTTAGCTTCTAGACCAAGATTAAAGACTTTTTTGGGCAAATTTTCCTTTTTTCCAAAGGAATAGGACAGGTAAAAGTTATTTCTGACTGCAGAACTTGCAAAACTTCCTATGTTTGGAGTAAAGCCTATAGAAAGTTTGGCGGTTGCATAGTCTATATAATTCATTTTTCCGTTTTTCATGAGGGAATAATACTTATCCAGATAGAATATATGGAAGCTTTTTCCGCTTCCAGACTGATCCCATACGTTTACATAACCGGTATAATCCAGGGTCAAAATTAAATCATTCAGATAAAGACAGGAAAGTAAAGGAACTGCCTTTTGTATATCAACTCCAAAAAGAATTGTATGAGTCTGTACTACAAAAACATCGCTGGCAGAATCTGCATAGGTAAAGGCCGAGGTATTTAACTTTGTTGGAAGATTATAAGTAAAATTGTCGCGGCAGGTTACCGGTATTAACTTTGGTATATAAAAGTTTAAGCCAATGCCAAGGTCTGCAAAATTAGAAATATTTCGGGGTTTTGGAGCAAGCTCTTTTTCGTAAAGATAAGTGAGGACAACAGAAAGTGCCATTCCTCCCCTTTCATAGGTACCCGGGCCTGTTTTTGTACGGTTTGTATAGGTTGCAGAAAGTGAAGTTTTGGATTTTACAAAGGTGTTATCTGCAAGAGAAATTCTTCCATACAAAAGATTCTGATCAAGGGTAAGGCCTGCATAAGAAATTTTTCCAAAATCAACGCCGGTGGAAGCAGAAAGATTTCCATTTGCCTGGCGGAAGCCTTTCTGATCAAATTCTACAAGAGAATTTATTGCATAATTAAACAAGGTAGTATGGGTTCCGTTTGAATATTGAAGTCCAAGGCCACCAGATTTGGAAGTTATGCCGTAACCACCCGAAAGCATAAGGGCAGTTGCATCCCATGGTAAAGCAGCGTAATAAGTAAAACCGAACGGCAGCATGTAGGATTTTGATTCACGGTTGGAAATGGAATTGTCGTTCTGCAAAAGCGAAACCGGAATAAGAAAGCCCTTAAAAAAATATGGGGAAGAGTTGAAGCTGGTGTATGGGAGAGGGTTGGATCTGGTGTCGCCGTTGGAGCTGGAGCCGTTGCCCGCACCGTTAGAGCCTGCGCCCGCACTCTCCCCAATCAAACAAAAGTCTGCCACCAAAGCCGTAAGGAACCTTGAATCCTTATAAAATTCGCCTGAATAAAAAAGCCTGTCTCCCAAAACTACAGGAGAATATACGCCGCCCGAAAAATTCAAAGATGAAAGCTGGAACTGCGCGCCAGGTTCCTGCTGTTCCAGGTTTATTTTTACAATACCCAAACGCGGCATGGTTTGTTTTGTTGCCCATGAAAATGAAAGAACTATATCCTCATCCAGGCTGTCTGTTATATTGAGAGCCGAAATCCTCATTCCAGATTCAGGGAGAGAGTATTCTAATATAGAAGAAAAATCGCAATTTGAAACACAGATTGAAAAATCAAGTCCAGACTGTTTTATAAAAGCAAAGTTGCCGTTAGAAAGATCTGTAAAAGCGGTTGGAACTTCAAAATTATTGAAAGCTTTGGAACTGTGCGGTTTGAGAGACGGGGTGCGGGCGCTAAGGTCCAGCTTTTGAATCTGGATGGAATAACGTTGAGCCTGATAGCTTTGGTAAACAAAATAATATTCCCCTGAATCACTTATTACACAAGGGTTTACAATATTTGTCTGATTAACCGGAATCCATTTTTTTTGCTGTAGATCGTAGATTCCACTTTTATGCTTGTCGAGCGCCTCGCTGAAGGAATAAAAACTTACTGTTAAAAAACGTCCGTCGGCAGAAACTGTAATGGAATCTATATAATCTTTGCCCAGAACTTTTTTGGGATGAACAGTTGAGTTGGATTGGAGCTGTTCCTTTGGAATAAAATAAATGCAGGAAGTGCTCATATCCAGATAGTAGATTCCCTGAGGTGAATAACACAAATTGGTAAAGCGGGAACCGGCCTGATTATTTACTCCTTTAAGATAAAACTCTTTCATATTTGCAGAACCGGAAAGTTGTGGAATATAAACGGAGTCTTCAAAATTTTTCCAGGCTTTAGAAAGCTTAAGTCCATAAACTTTTTTAAAGGCGCCTGCAACCGAAAGGTTTTTAAAATTTACACAGCGGTACCAGAATTCCGCATATTTTTGCATTCCATATTCCTGTTGAAGGTACTGTGCAAAAGAACCATTAAAATAATAGAAGGAATTTGCAGGATAAGCGTCTGAAGCGCCCTTTACATCGGAATATGAAGGGAACTTGCCTTCTATTTTTGCCTGACGAACCATCTGCAGGGCATAAGGATCGTTAAGTCTACCCTCCCCTTTTGAACTTTCATAGGCGAGAGTTGCTCCTTCTGCCATTCCGCTTGTAATAGTAAAATAATGCATATTAAACGGGTCTCCAAAAACTTTTGAAAGACCGATATAAAGCGGACTGCGCAAATTATAAGTTAAAACATGGGTAAGCTCATGGGTAAAAACAGAAAGAAGAGTTTCTGAAAAAACTGCAAGGTCGGGAATTACTGCAGTGTCATAAATTACAATGTGATTATATGGAAAAAATGAAAAATAAGCGTTGAACTGTTCCACACCGCTGGTAATTACAACCGGCATGCGGAACGAAGGTTCAACACCATAAGAAGCGGCAAGCTCACTGTAAATATCATCTGCGTGAGCATAAAGCAAAGCTGCTGTGGGTTCACTTTGTTCTGCATAAATAATATCAAACCACTGTGTTTGTGTAACCCGCAGCTCTTTTGTTCCCCACAGTTTTCCCTGTTTAGAATAGGCTGGCAGTAACAAAAGAAGAAACAGAAAAACAGATGAAAGCAAACGCTTCTTATTCAAAACGCGGCTCCTACATCTTAGGAATCTTTTTTACAGCATAGCGGTAATAGCCGTAACCAAGCGGAGCAGCTATTACAAGCATAATTGCAGAAACAATAAGGTAACCAATATTGTTTTTTGGCAGGAACACAATGAGCAAAACAATGAGTCCTATAAAGCCCATTACAATAAAGGTAGAAACTACGGCGTTCATGTTCTGCTTAAAAGCTGCTGTAGGATTTTCCCACTGAAGCTTTGGATTTATTGTATCAATAAACATTTCTATAAAAATCAAAACAAACGAAGCAAGAATTGTAAGAACTGCATATTTGATTGTCATAAAGAAAATGTCGCTTGCTGTAAATGGAATGTAAAGAAACTTAACCAGTCCAAAGAAGAACAGGAAGATTATTACAATGGAAGCAAGACAATAAATCATGGCGTGCCAGAATTTTACAAGAACGATTGTCTCTTCCTTAATTGGCATTGCCTTAAGGTCGTAGATTGCTTTTCCTTCGCGAGAGAATGAAGTAGAAGCTATGTTTGCACAGTTACCCATAAAGATACAAATCCCTGCAATAATTACGGTAAAAAGATATTTTACAGTTACCATTCCTTCTGGAGTCATATTTTCGGAAAATGTAGAAATCATCATGGCGCGAACTTCTGCAATTCCGGAACCCTTGGCTGCTGCAAAGCTTACTGTAAACGAAATAAGGAACATTACAGGAACAAGAATAATCATAAGAGGTCCGTTACCAAAGAACGAAGGCTCGCGGAAGATTGTTCTTATGTCACGTACAAGCAGCGTATGAAAAATGGAATTTGTTTTGAGTTCTTTGCTCAAAACATCTTTTGCCTTTTCTGTTGTAATCTTTTTTGTCTTAACATCAGAAAAGCCGTTAAGTGAACGGATGTAAAGAGGAGCTGCAAGTGGAATTAATGCAAATACAATTACTGCAAAGATTGCAGCCATTACAAGGATTGGAACAATTTTTCCGCTGATTGCATCTGCAAAGAACATAAGAACGGGCGCTTTTTCTGACCATGCACGAATCATCTGAACAAATATGGCTGTACTTGCATCTTCCTGATCCATGAGCATTGAAATTCTTGAAGAAAAAAGACTGTAGGCAAATACAAAACAGAGTAAAAGCACAGTTGCAAGACTTGTAAGAATTGAACGGTTACGGAGCTTTGGAATTACATTCAAAAACAGAAGAAGAAGTGCGTAAATTACAAGCACTGCCATTGATTCTACTGCAAGAATGGTTACTAAAAGTCCTACGTAAAACAGAGGATGTGTAACAAGACCTGCTTTTATTCCATAAATGATTCCGCCAACCAGCATGATTGCTGCACCAAGAATCAAATCAGAAACAGCTGTTACTGCAACCTTTGCACCAAAAATTTCTACCGGATTAAGCGGCATGGAAAGAAACTGTTCTTCGCCGGAACCGGTGTAATAGTTTGTTGCTGCCGAAATAAATCCGAAGAATAAAACTGCCGCAAGAGCTGCAAAAATAATGAATACAGGCATTTTTTCTATATCGCCGCTATTAACAAGTCCGTTTCCGACTCTTGTCATAATGAGGATAAAGAGGCCGCCCGCTACAACAATAAAATATCCTAAAAGAGCAATATAAAGGATATTACGCAGAATTCCTTTAATGCCTTTTTTAAAATTTTCCAGGAACATTCCAAGCGAAAAGGAATTAGAGGAAAAAATCTTAAAGAGAGGCCATAACATCTGATTTTTCATTTTATTCCTCCGAAACAAGCTTAAGGAATATGTCTTCGAGTGACTGGCCGGCTGTTCCGTGCTGCTGCTGAAGCTCTTCTACTGTCCCAATAAATACAATTTTTCCTTTTTTAATAATTCCTACTCTGTCGCAAAGCTTTTCTGCAACTTCCATTACGTGGGTAGAAAAGAAAACTGTCTTACCGGCTGCAGCACGTTCACGCATAATTTCCTTAATTGTAAAGGCAGCTTCAGGATCAAGACCTACCATCGGTTCGTCAAGAATCCAGTTGTTAGGATCAGTAATGAGACTTGCAATAAGGAAGAGCTTTTGCTTCATACCATGGCTGAACGAAGAAATGCGGCTGTTCAGGTTTTCAAGAAGACCGAACTTTGTACAATAATCTTCGATGCGCTGTTTTTTCTGGTCTGCAGGAACCTTGTAAACATCACTTATAAAATCAAGATATTCTATTGCCTTAAGGCGAGAAAAGGTTTCGGGGTTATCTGGTACAAATGCAAAGGTGCGTTTTGCTGCAATAGGACGTTCTTTAATAGAAATGCCATCAAGCAAAAGTTCGCCTTCATCCGGCTGAAGAATACCTGTAAGCATTCTGATTGAAGTTGTTTTTCCGGCACCATTTGGTCCAAGGAATCCAAAAATCTCTCCGTTGTTAACTGTCATAGAAAGGGAATCAACAGCCTTAACGGTGTTTTTGTTGTAAGATTTGGTTACATTTTTGAGTTCTAACATAGATAAATCTCCATTAATTGAGTTTGTATCTATGCTAAACTAATTTCAATTTTGACGCAACATATACAAATGTAGAATTCCAGTAAATGGCAATTTCGTTGGTGCTGTAGCTGCCCCAGTCATCTATGAAGCAGCGTAATGGCGGCAGATGGAGCGGTTCAAGCTTTTCTTTGGCAACAGCATCATAAAGGCCTTCGCAAGGACCACCGCTTAACATTCCCGGCATTGTTTTTTCCATTGCAGCAGAAGGTCTGTGATGCGGATGTTCAACTGTATTTGTTCCAAAGCCTGTTACATAGCAGATATTCATAGGATTACAGCCAAGAACATAATCAAACTGTTTTTTTGCAGCCTCGTAATATTTTGTGTCGCCCGTTAAATCATAGGCAAGCAGCAGGGCATGAGCGTTATCACAAACGTGACCGGAGCTTCCCCACATTACTTTTTCAAGGCTGGTTCCAAAGGAGGCAGTGTCTACTGTAAAAAGAAGTCTGTCTGCAGTATCAAGCATTGAATCTGTAATTGTCTTTAGAATTTTCTTGTCGTTAATTTTGTCTTTTGCGCGAAGAAAAAGCTCTGTTCCATAACCTGCAACCATACCCCAGCCAAAACCTTCAAACCAGACATTTTTCCATGGGCATTCAGGATCTTTTGGAGCCTGCACAATCTTATTGCGAAGCTCCATTGCAAGCGTAAGATATTTTTCTTTGCCGGTACGCAGGAACAAGGCGGCACAGGCAAAATAACGTTCATCAATAGAAGACCAGTCACCGTAACCACCGGTTGTAATTTCGGGAGGATTTTTATACGGCTCGTCGTCGTGGCTTTCCAGATAGGCTTGAGCCTTGAGCGCTGCTTTTAAAAGAGAAGCTGCAAAGTCCGGATCTGTTTTTTTGTAAAACTCGCTGGCAAAGGCACAGCAGCCTGCAAAATCGGCGGTAGCTGTAGAAGAAACCGGAGCAATTACAAGCTCATCCTTTTCATCCTGTGGATTTATAAAACCGCAAAAATGATAGCACGAAACTTTGTGACAGACTCCACCATCTTCCCGCTGCATTTTGATCATCCATTCAAGTTCAAAACGCGCTTCGGCAAGAATATCAAACCGGTCAAAGGAAGGACTTGCTTCATAAGCAAGAAGAATATCCATAACAGCCTTGCTTCCGGCAACAACATAACGACCATAATCGCCCGCATCATGCCAGCCGCCGTTTACTTCCTTTTTCTGATCGGTTCCATAAATTGTGGCAGGTGTGTCATGACAGAAAGAATGTCCCCAAAGCTTATAAATATTATCCCGGGTTTCCTGACCGCAGCGCGAAAGATAAAAATAATATAAGGTAGAAAAATATACCTGGCGATAAATATTTTCCTGAATAATTACCGGGAAACTTTGAACAGTCTGTCCGTTCCGGCTGGTAATGCTGATAAAGTAGGTTCCTGATGTGGTAAAATCAGAAAAATCAAGACAGCAGACATCCTCGCCGGCAACCCGGTCGCATTTTGGAGCAGCAGCTTTGGAAGTAAATACAACTTTATTAGAAGCCTTATCAACAAGAGAAAAAGATTCGGTTCCATTAAGGCCTGTAGCATAGGCAAATTTAGATTTTTTAGGCTCATAGCCTATTTGATTGACAAAAACAGCAAGTTTAGTTTCCATAATTCCGATAATAAAGGAAGAAAAAAATAAATAATTGTATAAATATGGAAAAAAATCGAATATAATGGGGAATATATGGATAAAACTAGACGGGATGTTTATAAGGTTTGTTTTTCTCTAATTTTGCTCTTTTGTCTGGGGTGTGTAAGACTTTGCGCACAGAATAATGATATGACTCCGGGACAGGCTCAATCTATGAGGGAGCAGTTTGTTGAAGAAATTAAAAAGCACGTTGGTGCGCCTTATGAATACGGATCTGTTGGCCCCGATACTTTTGACTGTTCAGGACTCATTTATTATTGTGCACGGGAATCTATAAAGGTTCAGCTGCCGCGTACTGCAAAAGCAATCTATAATTATGTAAGAATCATTCCTGATGATAAGCGCGAAATTGGCGATCTGCTGTTTTTTAAGACTACAAGTTCTTCTACAATCTCGCATATTGGTGTTTATATAGGAAACAATCAGTTTATTTCTGCAATCAGTGACGGTCCTAACACAGGAACAATTGTTTCTTCTCTGGCACAGGATTACTGGAAGGGCCGCTATGTTTCTACAGGTCAGTTTTTGCCGTCCGGAAAACAAACCGACAGCTCAGGAAAAGAGCTTGCTGTAACAGAGTTTGAGGAAGAGTACTTTGATTCTGATTATAACGGCACTTCGGATTCTGCTTATAGGACAGACTCTGTACGCTTTGAAGATCAGCTGCTTTTTGATACTTCGGTTTTCTTTGACTGGTCGTTACTTTCTCCGCGTCAGTTTGTTTTCAGATATAGAGGAATTGATGCGGGATTCCATGTGAGTTATACAGGCTGGAAGCTTAATCCAGGAGCCGGATTTAATCTTAGATTTAATACGGGACTTGACTGCTTCCAGCTGCCGGTAATCTTGAGCCTTTCTATGAATGATTTTATTAGAGTTTATGCAGGTCCGGTATTTACATTCGGAGATGTTAAACTCATAGATTCAGACAAGGTTATAAAAGGTTCTGTTTTTCCGGGTATAATAGGAATCTCCTTCTCTACACCAAAGTGGAGAATTGGTAAGGTTTCATTGCAGGGCGCGCAGGACATCAGTTATACAGTGTTTAATAAACCGGATGGAGCTGCTTTGCCTTTTATGGAATCTGTTGCTGCCGGGCTTGTAATGTATACCGGGCTTAGAGTAACTTTACCGCTTTCCACCTTTTATACAAGGAGCTGATTATTATGAAAAATAAAACAAAACTCTCTTTTATTGCGGCCTTTTTTCTTATTACTGCAACAGGCCTTTGTTTTACAGGCTGTACAAGCGAAATTTCTTTAGAGCTTAAAAAGGATGGTTCGGTTGAAGCTGTTTTTAACGGGGTTGCAGGAAAGGCCTTTGCTGCATTGATAGGTCCTGCATTGGGAACCGAGGATGCTCAAACTGTAATTTTTGATACAAAACAGATTGAAGAAGAAATGACTCAAAGCGGTTTTTCAAGCGTAAAAGCTGTGAGCAAAAATGGAGCCGACATAAGTGTAAATGCTCTGGATAAAAAATCTAAATCTGTACTTTTTAGCTCGGGAATTGTTTCTGTAGAAAAAGGAAAATTACACGCAGTGCTTACACCCGAAAAGCTTTTGAGTTTTTATGCAAATGCAGACAGTCAGACCGTTCAATTTATGGACATGCTGCTTGCACCGGTATTTAATGACGAAAAAATGAGCGAAGAAGAATATCTTGAAGTGCTTACCGCTTTTTATGGAGAAGAAATTACTCAGGAAATAAAGGAAAGCAGCTTTTTGATTACGCTTAAAAATCCGGATGGAACAAAGACTGTTAAAAGCATTGGAATAACAAAGCTGCTTACTCTGGATGAGACAATTGAAATAAAATAAAGATTTTTATTTTAGGAAGGTTTCTACAACAGAATTATCTGCGTTGCTGTATGGGGCTGGAACATATTTATCGGCGTTCCAGTCATTTTCCCAGCGGGAATTGTCAAGAAGATAACGGAACTGATATTCACGGTTTACGTCAAGCTCGAGTGTTACCGAAAAAGAACCGTTTTTCCCCATCTTCATAGGAGTATTTGTACTGCTCCAGCTGTTAAAGTCACCTGCAATATTTGCCTGCTTTGCGCCATGTGCAGCTTCGGCCGACACTGTAAATGTAACTGAACACTTTGTTTTATCTGCGGAAAAAGACTTTTTTAATCCCATAGATTATTTTACTCCTGCTAATAAAATAAAGGATTATTTAAAAAAATGCAAGGGCAAAGGGTTTTGGAGAGTTGGGCGCAACCCTGCGTGGTGGTTTCGACAGGCTCAACCACCACGCAGGGTCGGACGTTCCGCGGCTTACCTACGGCCGGTCTGCTTACGCAGACTGCTTCGCACCGCTCCATGCCCTTGCGCTAGAATTCGCGGATGGCACAGACGTATTTATCTGTTTCTGTATTCTTATAGTTTACTCCATAACCACCATTAGAGCTATTTGATATAACGAGATGGATTGCTTTAGTTTCATCATCAGTCCACTGCGACGAAGACCAATAACTGCCACTATAAAAAAGTCCATCGCATTTAAGGATTGCCTGTTGTATTATATTTTTATTACTATGGATTGTTTCCAACTCTGTTACTGAAGGAAGATACCAGCCTGTCTCATAATCAGTTCCACTTACATGGCTTCTGCTTTGGGATTCATAATTAATTGCGAAGTAAAATGCAGGATAATTTGCTTCTTCATTGGTATCGGAAACGCCACTGAACTGGGCAATTTTTTCAAAGTTTCTGCTACCGTCCTTGTTGTTCTGGATTGTACTAATATTTATGCTGTATGCATTTGCTGTATCTGTACACCATTTCTTTTTACTTGCCTGATCCAGTCCTATACCCAGAGTTCTGTTATTATCGTCGTCAGAACATTCAAGTCCCACACAAAAAATTACAGCAATTGCTTTTGATTTTTGATCACTCGACAAAGCTAAATCAGTAGAATAAGGAATTGCCGAACCGTCAGAGAAAACGATATCACAAATCTCTTTTGCAGAAGACGGGGTTTTGATTCCAATGTACCATTTTACCTTCAACAAAAGATTAGAAGTTACAGGTGTATCAAAATCATAAATGACATTCCCATTCATCCAATCAAAAGAACTAAAACCTTCTTTTGTTGGATTCTCTGGTTTTGTAACTTTACTTCCATATCCAATTGTCTGTGTTGCCGGAGCTTCACTTCCACCATCGGTGTCAAAAGTTACTGTGAATGTTAAGAGTGTCCACTTTGCCTTGAGTGTTACATCCGATGTAATTGCAGTTGCAAAATCAAAAGCGGTTTCACCATTATACCATCCGCCAAAAGAATATCCTGTCTTGGCTGGATCTTCCGGCTTTGTTGCAACTTTGCCTTCTTCTACTTTCTGGCTTGCAATGTCACCTGCACCATCTGTATCAAAACTTACTGTATAATAAACAGCTTCTGGTTCAGGTTTTGTTTCAGCATCCTTTTTACAACCTGCCAGCCCAAATAAAATTGCAGCTGTTAAAAATACTGCTGCAAATCTTGTAAATGTTTTCATTCTAACCTCCTCCGAATGATTTAAAATATTTAAAGGCTGCGCGCCCGATTTTTATTCAAAATCGACCGCGCAGCCTTAGTTCCAAATTTAGAGTATATGTATTTATCTGTTCTGTTCTGTTCTGTTCTGAACATTATGGTTGCAGCAACAGGCTTGTTAAGTAAATAAACTGTCTCTTCGTAAATCATTGATTAATTCTACCATGGGATTAGTGTTTTAACAAATAAAAAAACAACCTTCCATTTTTTTCTTGACAACTTGACAAGTTAACATTATCTTTAAGGCATGATACAGATGACAGTAGGAGATTTTAAAGCACAGTTTTCCTCGGTTTTAGAAAAGGTTATGCAGGGCGAAGAAGTTCAGGTTTTATATGGACGTGCCAAAAAGCCTGTGGCCCAGCTTACTCAAATAAAAACAAAGCCTAAACGAAAAAAGCGTCCTCTTGGTTCGTATAATGGAATAGCCACTTATTGGGAAGATGAAAGTTTTGAAATTACACCCGAATGGCTTTTTGATGATATGAATGATTTAATGTAAAAACTCATCGGGAGATTTGCATGGAATATTTATTAGACACACATGTTTTTTTATGGTCATTTTTGGACACAAAAAGAATCAAACAAAAGGTATTGGATATCATTCAAAACCTAGAAAACATTGTTTATTTAAGTCCTATAAGTTTTTGGGAAATTGCAATTAAACATCAAACTGGAAAACTTACATTACAAGGAGTCAGTCTTCTTCATTTGCCACAAATTGCAAAAGAATATGATTTCACCATTCTCACCCCAGCCCCCTACGATTATCTGACAATTGGCCAGATTCCACTAAAAGAAAATCACCACAACCCTTTTGACCGCATGCTCATTCAGCAGGCAATTCGCAACAATCTTGTCCTGATCAGCAAAGATGAAAAGTTTCGCCAATATGAAGAAAACGGACTACAGCTATTGTGGGAATAGAAAAACCTAGAAATTACCGGAGACAGTTTTATGCAAAACAATTTGACAATTCCTTCCTTTCAATATATATTGGTATCATACTGTTGTGGTATGAAAAGGTTGTTTGCCAATGAATAATAGTTTAGCGGCATCAATCTTCATAATGAGATTGAAAAAACTCATTAACGAAAACAAATTGATTTTTAAGCCTCGAAACAGAGAGAAAACAATGCAGTTTCTGTTTGATGAAGGTTTATCTGTCAAAGATGTTCTGGACTATGTAAGAAGTCTTACTCCTGAAAATTTTTTCAGTGGTCCAACACCAGATGACAATGGAACAACTGGCGATGTAATGGTCTTTTTCAAAGAATATAAGGAAACAAAGCTTTATATCAAATTGAAAATCTGGACCGATAAAAATGGTGATGCAGGAGTAGTAATGTCATTCCACAAGGAAGGCCAATATGATTAAAAAGATGTCTTGCCCAGACTGCGAAAAAGAAGTTAAAGTCTCTGAAATCCAAAAAGAAACCAATGTTGTAATTAATGGCAAAAAAGTTTCTTTCCCTGCTCCTATGTATAAATGCTCTGTTTGTGGTGCAGAGTTTCAGTCTATGGAACAATTGGAAGAATCCTTAAAACTTGGTAAAGCAGCAGCAGAGAAAAAAGACGACGACCTAACACCAGAAAAAATTATTTCAATTCGAGAAAAATACAATGCGAGCCAAAAAGCATTTGCCATTATTCTTGGAATGGGAGAGCTTACTATAAACAAATATGAACAGGGAGAAAAACCCAGCTCCTCTAACAGAATGCTTCTTTTACTTTCCGAAGACCCAGCCTGTTTTTACAAAATGTACGAAATCAACAAATACAAAATCGGCGCCCTTCAAAAAGAAAAAATTGAACATTCTGCTGTTTTACGAAGGTATTTATGAATGTTCCAATTTTGTAATTACTATTTTAGAAAGATTTCTCTCAAGATTTATAATGATTTTTTTTTCGTCTTCTATACATGAAAGAATAATTCCATAGTTCGTATCATTAACTGAAACTATATTTCCAACTATTTTATCTTTATTAATAATTTTTTTTGTTTCTGTTTCCATAAATATCCTCCTCTATTTTTTCTTCTGTCTCCTTTTTCTATACAATTGATTGATTTTATCTTGGAGTTCAATACTAGGAGAAATCTGATTGCCTGTATTATAACAACCAAAAAGAAGCTCCTTACCCAATTCAATATACAACCAATTCTCTATAGAAAAATACGCAACCTGTCTCAGGAGCAGTTAGCTGAAAAACTTGATATTTCTGTAAAACACCTGAGCACTCTTGAAACCGGAAAAGTCTTTGCTTCTGCCGAACTAATTGAAACCATTGCGCTTGTACTGAATGTCTCAGTTGCCTCTCTCTTTTATAGTCCGGAAGAAAAATCTTTTGATGACAGCGATATTTCTAAAATAGAAAATATAATAGAAGAAGAAACTAGAAAATCTGTGTTGGCAATAAAAGGGCGTTTACATAAAAAGAATTGATAATTCCTTCAAAACTGCGTTAGGCACTGGAAGGGCACGGATGTGCGTGCGGAGCACCGACCGTAGGGGAGCCTGGAAGCGCCGACCCGGCTTGCCGGGGAACGCCCACACAATTAAAATTCTTGCACAAATCCCTTCTTTTCATTATTATCATAGGTGAAATCCGTCGATTTAATCCAAATTGCAGAACGGACACTGGCTGCCTGGCGGCTGGTAAATCTTGCTAAAGAGGAGGTCCATCATGGACACTATCTTAAACAAAAATCATTCACTTTTTACTTCTGAATCTGTAGGTGAAGGTCATCCCGACAAGCTTTGTGACCAGATTTCTGATGCTATTCTTGACTACTGTCTTTCTCTGGACGAGGATGCACATGTTGCCTGCGAAACTTTTGCTACAACAAATTTTGTGCTTGTAGGCGGCGAAATTGGATTTAAAAAACAGAACATAGATATAGAAAGCTTTAATAAAAAGGCAGAAGAAATTGCCCGCAACGTTGCAAAAGAAATTGGCTATGACAGCGAAGATAAGGGATTGGATTACAAAACCTTTGAATTTATGAATCGCCTTCATGCTCAGTCAGAAGATATAAGCCAGGGAGTTGACGGAACCGGTCTTAAAGAATACGAAGGTCAGCAGGGAGCTGGAGACCAGGGTATGATGTTTGGTTTTGCATGTAACGAAACCCCTACCCTTATGCCGGCTCCTGTTTATTATTCTCATCAGCTGCTTCTTAAAGCAACAGAGCTTCGTAAGAGCGGCAAGCTTGCATGGCTCCGCCCGGATGCTAAATCTCAGGTAACAATTGAATACGACGGCCACAAGCCTGTACGCATTGATGCAGTTGTAATTTCGCACCAGCATGATCCGGAAATAACTCACGAACAGATTGAACAGACAATTATCGAACAAATCATAAAACCAGTGCTTGGACCAACAGGACTCCTCGACGACAAAACAAAATATTACATAAATCCTACAGGACGCTTTGTAACTGGTGGTCCTGACGGAGACTCCGGACTTACCGGACGCAAAATCATCGTAGACACTTATGGTGGAATGGGTCGTCATGGTGGCGGGGCATTCAGTGGAAAAGATCCTAGTAAAGTAGACCGTTCTGCCGCATACATGGCACGCTACATTGCAAAGAATATTGTAGCCGCTGGTCTTGCAGAAAGAGCCGAAGTTGAGCTTGCATATGCAATCGGAGTTCCATTCCCGGTAAGCATTATGGTAGAAACCTTTGGGACAGAAAAATGCGACAAGGCAAAGATTATTGCTGCTGTAGAAAAGGTTTTTGACTGTACACCGGCCGGCATTACAAAGACTCTTGGCCTCAAAGCTCCTATCTATTCCAAAACAGCAAGCTACGGACACTTTGGACGCGAAGGCTTCCCTTGGGAAAAGACAGATAAAGTTAACGAACTTAAAAACGCACTTTAATAGCAATGAGGCTACTGAATAAAGATCAGATTATAGAGGTAATGGAACGCTTTAAAAAGGAAAATCCAAATCCAAAATCGGAGCTGGATTATAAAAATCCTTTTACACTGCTGGTTGCGGTGGTGCTTTCGGCTCAGGCTACAGATAAAAGTGTTAATCTTGCAACAAAGGAGCTTTTTAAGGTGGCAGACACACCTCAAAAGATGCTTTCACTTGGAGTGGATGGTCTTATTCCTTATATAAAATCGATTGGTTTATACAGGAACAAAGCGGCACATATAATTGAACTTTCTAAGCAGCTTATTCAAAACTTTGGAAGCGAGGTTCCGGATACTAAGGAAAAGCTTATGACGCTTGCAGGCGTTGGTGGGAAAACCGCCAATGTTGTTCTGAACGTGATTTTTCATAAGCCTGTAATGCCGGTTGACACTCACCTATTGCGCATTTGTCCCAAGATTGGACTTGCAGAAGGAACAACTCCCGAACAGGTAGAAAAGTCACTTCTGGAACGAATTCCGGAGAAATACCTTATGGATGCACATCACTGGCTGTTATTACATGGAAGATATGTATGTACGGCTAGAAATCCTAAATGCAATGAGTGTATAATAAGCGATATATGCGGAGCTCATCGACAGGCTCAGCGACAGCAAAAGGAGTAGCAAAATGGACGAAGTATCTGAAGGACTTAAAAATGCAAGCAGTTCTTTTTGGGAACAAACTTCCTCATTCTTAACATGGATTAAAGGTTTTCTGACTTGGGAAAATCTTTTTAAGGTTATTGGTGCATTAATCATCATTTTTATTTTCTGGATTATCTTCAAGGTTATTGTCCGTGGAATTAAGAAGGTTCCCGAAAAGAAGCTTCCTAAGGCACGTTCACTTATACTTATAAAATTTTTGCGTTACGTATTCTACGTAATTATTGTAATGTATGTTCTGAGTCTGTTTGGCGTTAAGCTTAGTGCCATCTGGGGTGCTGCAGGAATTGCCGGAGTTGCAATTGGTTTTGCTGCTCAAACAAGTGTAAGTAACCTTATAAGCGGATTGTTTGTACTTACAGAAGGTGCAATTAAAATTGGCGATACAATTATTGTAGACGGCATTACCGGTGTTGTAGATTCTATTAACCTTATTTCGGTAACAGTGCATACGCTGGATAACGAAATGGTTCGTATTCCAAACTCTACAATTATCAATACAAATCTTATGAATAAGTCGTTCCACAAAAAGCGACGTCTTACTGTAAACTGCCCTGTAGCCTATGGGAACGATCTGCAGCTGGCACTGGATACTTATCTTAAGGCTGCAAATACTTGTCCTACTGTCTTGAAGGACCCGGCTCCAGCTGCATGGATTAATCAGTTTGGAGATTCAGGAATTGATATTACAGTTGCAGTATGGTTTGACCCAAAAGACTTCCTTCAGACAAAGAGCGATCTTCACATTGCAATTATGAAGGAAAAAGCCGCCGTTGGACTTGAAACTCCATTTAACCGCCTTGATGTTTCGATGGTAAATGAGTCAAAATAATTTTTATGCGGATTATAGCTGGGACAAAATGCTGTCCCTGAATCCGCAATCTGAATACAGCATCCAAAAATATCATCAAATTCTTTCTCCAGACTGGCCGGACTTTTTGCAAAAATATCTGGAGCTTCCACTTTTAAAACGCCTTGAGGGAGTTGGACTTTTATGCGGAACAGATTGGACTAAGCTTTACAAAAACAGGTTTTATTATTCCAGACTTGATCATTCTGTTGGAGTTGCTCTTATAATCTGGCATTTTACACAAGATAAAGCCCAGACAATTGCAGGCCTGCTTCACGATGTTTCTACTCCGGTTTTTTCGCATGTTTCTGATTTTAGAAAAGGAGATGCCCTTACTCAGACAGCAACAGAATCTGACAATGCAAGGCTTTTACGAAGCAACGAGGCTCTGCTTTCCCTGCTCAAGAAAGACGGCCTAAGTATTGACCAGGTGGAAGATTATCACAAATATCCTGTTGCAGACAACGAAATTCCACAGCTTAGTGCAGACCGTCTTGAATATATGTATCCTTCGGGAATGGCGCTGGACGGCAGCTGGACGCTCGAGACCATTAAACGCACATACGAGGATATAAGGGTTTTTAAGAACGAAAACGGCGAAGCAGAATTAGGTTTTTGCACTCTTAAAATTGCCGAAGAATACTGCAGGCATTTTTGTCTTATAGGCCACATTCTTCAGTTGAACGAAAACAAGCTTACATTAAATCTTTTGGGACAGATAATGAACCGCGCTATAAAAAGCGGCTGCCTTACAGAAGAAGATTTTATGACTAAAAACGAAAGACAGATAATAGAAAAGCTTGAACAAAGCGAGCTGGATCCCGAGGTTAACCGCCTTTTCTGGACCTTCCGCACCATGACAAAAATTGAACACACAGATCAGGCACTCCCGGAAAATGATTATTATTCCTGTTCGCTCAAGGTAAAGCAAAGATATATTAACCCTTTGGTGCATACAAAAGACGGCAACACTCAAAGACTTTCTACCCTATCCTCTTATGGAAAAATGCTGATTGACGATTTTCTTGCTTATGAAGATAGTCCTTACGGCTGTGTAAAACTTGTTAAATAAACAAAAGACTGATATTATAGACTTATTATGGAACAGTACAAAAAGGAATTTATTGATTTTATGGTTCAGAGCCAGGTTTTAAAATTTGGTTCTTTTACACTTAAAAGCGGAAGACAGTCTCCGTTCTTTATGAATGCCGGAGCTTATATAACAGGCAGCCAGTTAAAAAAACTTGGTGAATATTATGCCAAAGCCGTTCATGACACCTTTGGAAATGATATTGATGTTTTTTTTGGACCAGCCTACAAGGGAATTCCTTTAGCTGTAACAACTGCAATAGCCTTCTGGGAGCTTTATGGAGTTGATGTAAAATATTGCTGCGACCGCAAGGAAGAAAAAGACCACGGTGCAGATAAAGGAAGCATTCTTGGCTACAAAATCAAGGATGGAGACAAGGTTGTAATTATTGAAGATGTAACAACTTCCGGAAAATCCATAGAAGAAGTTTATCCAAAGATTAAGGCACTGGAAGAAACCGAAGGCGGAATTAAGATTCTTGGTGAAATTGTAAGTCTTGACCGTCAGGAACGTGCCCCTGATACAGAAAAATCTGCCCTTCAGGTTATTGCTCAGACTTATGGTTTTAAGACTGCCGCAATTGTAACCATGTCAGATGTAATTGAATCTCTTTATACAAACGGTGATAAATCTGTAATAACCGATGAACTTAAGCAGCAGCTGGATAAGTATTACGAGCAGTGGGGCTCTAAATAAGGGGTAATTATGAAAAAGTCTATTAAAACAATTACAAGGATTTTTAGCACAGTATTAATGCTTTTTATGGCAATGAACCTTAATGCAAAAGCACCAAAAACTGCCGTAAGAAAAGTAAAAAAGGAAGTTCAGATTGTTGAAAAAAAGGAAGTAAGCTCTGTTGTTGTTCTTGCAAATGACGGAATAGATATTCTTAAGGAATTTGGAGCCGATGATTTGATTTCGGCTGTAGGACAGGACGTTCCTGGTGCCGAAGAGCTTGGAAAATCAATCATTTTTGCAGGAGAAGAAGCTGTAGAATCAATCATTTCTTATCTTCCTGACCTTGTTCTTCTTGAGACCGGTAAATATGAAGAGCTTGCACAGGAATTAGATGAAAGAGGTGTTGAATGGATGGAGCTGGATGCAAGATCCATTCAGGACATTATGAATATGATCATTGATATTGGTGATATTCTGAACAGAGATATAGACGCTCAGGCTGCGGTAAGTGAATTTGAAGAAAAGCTTAAGCTGCTTAAGGAACTTGATAAGCCGGAAACACCTGTAACTGTTTACTGCGAGGCTTCCTGCGAGCCTTACACTGCATACGGAGCCAAATCGCTTATTTCGGATCTTCTTGAAAAAGCTGGTGCTGTAAACGTGTTTGGATACATTAATACAAATACAATGGAAGTAAGGGAAGAAACTATTATTGAAAAAGACCCTATGGTTATTTTGATTCCCCAGAACACCGGTATTTCTGTAGAAGATGTAATGGCAAGAGAAGGCTGGTCAGAGATTCAGGCAATAAAAAACGGAAGAGTCTACGTTATAGACACTTCCGTTATCTGCAGACAAACTTCTGCATGTCTTGATTCAGTTTATACTCTTTCGGAGCTTTTAGCTGAATAATTATTTGATTTCGACTCCACCTACATCTGTATGAATGCGCAGAGTTTTTCCGGTGGAGCCCTTGCTTGAATATCTTCTCTTTGCATTCTTTCCGTCAACAGAAATTGCACCAACCGAAGAAGAAGCCGAAATTGTATATTCTTCTGCAGGCGAAATAAGTTCTATAGCAACAGCACCAACATCTGAGCTGATGTCAAGTTCGTCAAATTCTACCTGGGAAATTGCAATTGCACCCACATCTGTATCTATATCTCCTGACTTGATATCAAAGCCGCTAAGCTCAATTGCGCCTACATCAACCTTTATATCTAAAGAATCCAGTGTAACTCCATAAGGAACTGTAATTTCAAGCTTACATTTATTGTTACCGCCAAATTTGCCATGGGCTTTAGACTGTGAAATCTTAAGGCATCCGTCCTGTATAGAATATTCCGGACAAAGTTTTTTATGATTGTATTTTGCCGAAATATGATAATCTTGTCCGCGTTCAACAGTAATTGCCATTATCTGACCTCTGGCAGATACTTTTGTAAAGGATGGAATATCATTATCTATTTCCATTTCTGCAAAAAACTCATCATCATCATCCCAGTCATCATCATCGTTATCATAAATTTCATTTCTGATAGAGCGGGTAACTGAATTAGCAATTTTTCTTCCAAGATTACGGCTGCCTTTTACTGCAGGTCCAAGATGGATATAGGTTCCAACAATTACACAAATAAGGGTTGCAACAACCAGACAAATAATTAATACTGTTCTTTTCATTTAAATTCCTCCTGAGTGATAATTAGTTGTTTACTTCAGATGCAACAGCGGCAATAACTCTTTGAAGAATTCCGGCAATTGGCCAGATAATCCAGGTAATCCACCACTGGAAAGTAATAAAGCTTACACAAAGATAAATACAGGTAATTACAGGCCAGTAAACCGACATTATAACACGCACAGTTTTGTTTGTATAAACCGGAGCCTTATCTCTTGAATCTGCGTAGCTTCCGCCGATTGTAGATTCAGAATTTATGCTCAAAAGTCTCTGGTAAACTCTGTTGCGTTTGTGCGAAATGATAATAAGAGCTACACCAATGGCAACAAACAAAAGCAAAAGAATAGGACCAAGAGAATCTGCAATTCTTAATGAGGCTGTTTCTATAATAATGGTTGGAATAAAACAGCATACACAAAGGCTGCAGCCGATTGAATACATAAGAGCATATACAGTACGGAATTTTCTTTTTTCTGTAGTAATATACTCTGTTGAATCAGGACCGATTGAGCAAAGCTCTGTTTTCAAAAAGCGCCACTGTTCCATGATTGTTCTTTTGATAATCATAAAAGAAATGCCCAGGGCAATACATACAAACATAATCACAATGCCTGTAATTTCTTTCCCAAAAAGATCTCCAAAGAAAATTACAGGAACCGGACAGCTTATAAAGAGGCCAACTCCAACTGCTCCAAGAAGAATTGCCATGAACTTATCTTTAAGATAAGCCTGGATTTCTTCCAGAGAAACGCTGCGGCGAGGAACATTCTGATCTCCTACAATTTCTTCCTTAATTCCAAGAGAAGCAGCAACCTCATCAAGGTTTCCAAATTCTGCAATTACTGTTGCAACTGCTTCGTTTTCTGATTTTCCTTCCCGTCTGAGCTCTGAATATTTATCTTCCATCATCTGGAGAAGCTCATTCTTTGCCTTAAGTACCTTTGCTGTATTTGGCAGATTCCTGAACATTGATTCAAGGTAATTCTTAATTGTTTCCATAATCTAATCACTCCTTAATTTTCTTTGCTTATGAACAACTCTACAACTTCTTTTGTAAGCTGCCATTCTTCACATTTTTCTTTGTAATAGTCCAAACCCTTTTGCGTAATACGGTAATAGGTTCGGCGCTTTCCGTTTTCTGCTTCCTGTGAATAAGATTCCAGATAGCCGTTTTCTTCCATTCTGGTAAAAGCGGAATATAAGGTTGTTTCTTTAATGACGTATTTTTCGCCGGTAACTTCCTTTATATTCCTGGAAATCTCATATCCATAGGAAGGCTCTTTTTTCAATAGGTATAGAATCATCGTGTCATTATAGCCACGGATGACATCGCTGCTGATTGAAATCATAGCACCTCCTGTGTTTATAATATAAACAACTTACTACGCCAAACGTTACTACGTTCATCGTTACTACGTCTGTCGTACTATATGTATCATACTACGACTGACAGAGTATGTCAACAAATTTTTAAAAAAAAATTACGAATTTTCATCCATTGTTGGAACAATTATTCTGTGCTACAATTATTAAAAATGGAGTCAGAATGACAAAAAGTAGACTGTTTTCAATAATTACAATTGCATGTTTTGTTTCAATCCTTTGTATTCCAATTGGAATAGTACTTATGCTGTATTATACAAACTGGAAAAAGAAGCTTAAACTCATTCTTTCCCTTTCCCTTACAGCTTTTTATGCGGCACTGATTGTATTCATTTTCTTTGTACGACCTTCCATTAATACCAGCGGAATTGGGCTTCCTTTTGGTTCAAACAGCGGCTACACAGCATTTGACACCCAAAGCTCCTCACCTGCAAAAAGCAGCTCGTCAAAGGGCAGCTCCGGCAAAAACAAAAAAAAGAACAGCAGTCTTAGTCCGCAAAACTCTAACGCAAAGCAGGCTCAGGGTAAAAAAGGAAATGGTGCACTCTACCCTATTTTGTTTTTTCTGTTTATTCTTTTTCTTATTTTGTGGCAGAACCTGCGTTCCAAAGGCAAATCTAATTACGAAAACCCTTATGTAGACACAAATAAATACAAGCTTCCGCTCACGCCTGATGCAAAAATGCCGATGGTTCACTTTTTGCACGTTGAACTCGATAGCGACGAAAAAATAAACTTTGCAACAGAAACCAATCAAAAAGATAATGAGGGAAACTTTGTTATTACCGACAGACGTATAATTATTTTAAACGCTACTCAGGATGTAGAAGTTCCACTTACATCAATTCAAGGAATTTCTAATGCAACAAGCACGGTGCTTGTAATTACTGCACCCGAAAACAAATACTATATCTTTATGCCCGAAAATCAGATGAAATATGCCGTTGCTGTTTTGCGATGGTCTATGGATAAAGCTAAAAACTAAGGAGCTCATATGAACAAAAAAAGATTACTTACAGCCGCCGTTATTTTATTTTCTATTTTTACACTCACCTGCTGCGGAAAAAATAAAAAGGCTCCGGGACCGGGCGAGGCTACTGTAGTAAAAGTAAAAACTACAGAAAGAGTTCCTGTTACTATGAACATCAGCGGAGAAAGAGTTACTTATGATTCTATGCTTTCGTTCTTTACTCCGGATTATACAAAAGAAATGCCGGATGAGCTTTTGACCCAATCGGATTCAGAACAAAAAGCCGAAGCAAAAAAGGCAAAAAAAGGGAAGGAATCTACCTCATATATTCCGCCGCTAAAAAAGCTGGAAGAATATGTGACTCAATATAATTCAAAAAGAAAGTCAGTTAATGAATATGATACTTCGGCTTTTTCGAACACAAAATCCAAAAAGGATGAAGATCTTTCGTATAAAACCTTTGAAGTAGAAGACTGGGGGCCAAAAAGCAGTGTTGTTTCTGAAGCAAACACCCCTTCCTTTTATGTAATTTTTTCTCAACCGGTTAAGGCTCTTACCGCACTTCCGGCCCCTTCTTCTACATCGGATGTTGTAAGCATTTCTCCTGCAATTAAGGGAACCTTCCACTGGTATGGTACTCAAAACATAACCTTTGAAGCAGAAGAAGCTTGTGATCCTTCTGTAAATTATACAATTACAGTTTCCAAAAATCTTAAATCAATTTACGGAGATTCAATTAGCGGAGATACAATTTTTACAACACGCTCAGAGCCGGTTAAGATTCAAAACCTTTATGGCGGATATATTAAAGAAACAGAGTGCGCTTACGACACTACAACAGGAGCTCTTCCGCCTTATGAAAACCGCTCTCTTATAAGAACCAACTATCAGCTAAAAGCTTCTTCCCTTGCGCAAAAGCTTGAAATTGCTGTTGATGATAAAAAGCTTGCTGCTTCTGAATTTACGGTAGAAGCAGATTTTACAAACAAGTCGTTCAGCTGGTGGAATAACGAACCTGAATGCGATAAAGAAAAACAAACCAGCAACACCTTTATAATTACAATTACAAAAGATCTTCCTCATAATGCAAAAATCACTTTTAAAACAGCAGATGATTCACGGGTATCTACCTATATGACCTTAAGACCTTTTGACCGTGTAAGTGTTGACGACTATGCACGTTATACAGAAGGAAACAGAGGAAATCCACTTAGAGTTGTATTTACTCAGGCTGTAAGCGAAGATATGGTTACAGGCTTTATGTATGTAAAGGATAGCAGCGAAAACATAATTCCTATTACCAAGGATAATATCATAATTAACGGACGCTATCTTACAATTCACAGCCTTCCGCTTGAACTTAATTCTTCATACAGACTTTATATAAACCGTGGCTTTAAAGATATTTATGGTCAGACCTACAGCGACGGCCTGTATGATTATTACTACAATTTTAAAACCCGCCCCGTAAAAGCTTATGTAAACTATCCTGATTACGGAGCCAGAATGCTCGAAGCACAGTTCCCGCACAAAATCATTTATGAGCATCAGAACATTATTGCAGGCTCTTATTATAAAGCCAGAACTGTAGAAAATCCGCTTTATGTAAGTTCAAAAGACATAGTAATAATGGACGAAACTGTTGTTGAACGCGGACAAAAAGACAGACGTCAGTTTGAAGAAATAAATCTGGACCCTTATCTTAATAACGGCTACGGCTTTGTACGCTTTGATGCCAACACAAGATATATGGGCTTTGACTATTGGGATAATGAAGAAAAGGTTAAAGAAGAAAAAGATATTCTTACAATTCAGGTAACTGATCTTGGAATTACAACCCGAATGGGAATTAACCGCGCTGTTGTAATGGTAAGAAGTCTTTCTACAAATAAACCTGTTGCAGATGCAGACGTTTATATTCTTGATGAAATAAGCGACTTCCGTGATGATCCGTTAAATCATATTCTGGCACAGGGAAAAACCGATAAAAATGGTCTTGCAATAATTAATTATACCGAAGAACAGATTCAAAAATATGAAAGCAACGAAAAATATAAATATACCTATTCTGATAATTTGAGTGTATTTGTTTCTAAGGGTGATGATAAGGCTGTGTTTACACCAACCTCTCACAACACCTGGAGAGACGGAGTTTCTACAGGCTCAAGACAATCTGCACGTAAGCCTGTACAAAGAACCTTTATGTTTGTAGACCGCGGTGTTTATAAACCCGGAGAAATTGTTACCTTCCGTGGAATAGACAGAGATCAGACTCTTGGTGCACTTATTCCTCATAAAGGAACTTATGTAATTACTGCAGAAGAAGGCTGGTGGGATGGAGAACAGATTACTGAACCTATGGCAGGAACTCTCTCCGAAACAGGCGGCTTCTACGGTTCATTTAAGATTCCTGATGATCAGGAGCCGGGTTCTTACTATATCAAATACAAGCGTGATGACGCCACGGACAAATATGATTATGAAACAGTGCGCTTTCAGATTGCAGAGTTTGAACGTGTAAAGACTACCGCAAGTCTTACTATTCCAGAAGTTACCTATTACACAGGTGACAGTCTTACTGCCGAGCTTTCTGCAGAATATCTTGCAGGCGGAGCATTAAGTGGAGCTGAATATGAAAGCACCTGGTATAAGCAGTCCTTTGACATAAGCTTTAGTACTCCGGAAACAAAGGGTTATTCTTTTGGCGCAAGCGATTATTCTTCGCGCATTTATTATTCAGATGCAGACGGAAAACTTGACTCAGAAGGAAAAACAACTCTTGTATGTAATTCCGAAAAAACCAATGACGGTCTTTCTTATATTTACAGAGCCGAAGCTTATGTAACAGATATTTCTAATCAGAGAATTTCTACACAAAGTTCTGTAATGGTTCACCCTGCAAAATTCTATGTTGGAATTAAAAGAAGCGGTTCTTCGGGCTTTGCCAAAATTAATTCCAAGCTTGATTTTTCTTATATTCTGACTGACGTACAGGGTAACAAGCTCGACAATGTTAAAAAACTTGTTAAGGCGCTGGAGTATAAGCTCACACGCGAAGAATGGACTATGGTTCATGAACAGAGTGTTGATAACACAATTTATACACGCTATGAAAGAAATGATGTTGATGAAGGCAGCGGAACTGTTGAAATTAACTCACCTGGAAGCTTTAGCCTTACACCTGCAAATTCCGGCTGGTACACCTTAAAGCTTACCGGAACCGATAACGAAGGAAAGATTGTAGTCTGCGATTACGAATTTTATGTAACAGGCGGTCAGTCTTACAGATATAACGATTATAATTCTGAATCAATAAGTCTTACTCCGGATCAGTCACAATATAATCCTGGAGATACAGCACAGATTCTTATGGAAAGTCCGCTTCCTTCCGGAGATTATCTTATCACTGTAGAACGCGAAGGAATCTTTACCGAAGAAGTAAGACATTTTGATTCTCCTGCAAACGTAATTGAAATTCCTGTTGCATCTAATTATGTTCCTGTAATTTACGTTTCTGTTTCTTCTTATTCGGTTCGTATGGGAGAGCCAACTCATCAGTATGGCGAACCGGATCTTGATAAACCTAAGGGTTACTTTGGTGTTACTCCTGTTTTTGTAAATCCTTATGTAAGAGCCTTCTCTATTGAAGTTGAATCGGACAAGCCTTCTTACAAACCAGGCGAAACTGCAACCCTTACTCTTACTGCAACCAAAGGCGGCAAACCTTTGAGCAACGCAGAGCTTACTGTAATGGCTGTAGACCGCGGAGTTCTTGATCTTATAAACTATCACGTTGCCAATCCAATTGAATTCTTTTATTCACGCTATAACTTCCCGCTCAGAGTAAGAGGCGGTGACTCACGTGCGCTTTTGATGGATCCGGTTACCTACAGCATTAAAGATCTTCAGGGTGGAGATGCCGAAGAGGATGAAAAGGATGCGGATGAAAGAAAGGATTTCCGCCCTACAGCTGTATTTGAGCCTGTTGTTGTAACAGATAAAAACGGAAAGGCTACGGTTACATTTAAGGTTCCAGACAGCCTTACTACTTATAGAATTACGGCTTTTGGCGCAAAGGACGATTTGTTTGCCCTTCAGGAAGAAGAATTTACTGTTCAAAATCCTATAAATGTTCAGCAGGTGCAGCCTAGACGGTTGCGCGAACGGGATACAGCAGAATGTGGAGTTCTTATTACTAACCTGGATGCAAAGGGTCATGATGTAACAATCAGTCTTGAAGCACGAACTCCTACAAAAAATACTGCTCAGGATGAACTTGAAGGCCGCATTACAATTCCTGGTGAGGCATTTATAGAAGGAGAAAAGGAACATAAGGTTTATGTTGCGCCCGGAGACTCTTCTGTAGTTTACTTTAATGTTGGAGCCAAAACTCAGGGAACGGTAGAACTGGTATATACTGTAACTTCTGATATTTTGAATGAAAAGTTGAACTCGCCTATTAAGATTGAAAAAACTTATACCTACGAAACAGTTGCTACCTACGGCACAATTGACAACGATAAGAAAAAAGGAAAGGCTGTTGAACAGCTGGTAATTCCTGGCTTTGCAAAAGACAGCCGCGGAGATTTGAGTTTTACAATAGATGCTACACGACTTGGAGTTCTTGGCAGCTCTGTAAACTATCTGTTTGATTATCCTTATGGTTGTCTTGAACAGCAGTCTTCAAGAGTTTTACCTCTTATTGCTTTTGGAGAATACATAGATGTCTTTGGTCTTGATTCCCAGATTGCAGATGTTCAAAAATGCGTAAAGCGATATTTGAGTCTTTGGGGACGCAGCCAGTTAGAAAGCGGAGCCTTCCCTTACTGGCCAAACGAAAGCTATGAAAATTATTATGTAAGCTTACGCCTGGCATATATTTACGCACTTGGAATTGAACGTGGTTACGAAAAAGAAGACTTTGGCTACGACATTACAAAGCTCTGTGATTATCTATGGAGACAGGCACAAAACTTTACAGATGACAGTCTGTATGATTATAACAAGGCATATCTGTGTTACATTTTTGCCTGCCTTGGAGACGGACGAGTTCTGCCTATGATGGAAAGGCTTTATAACCGTCGGGATTCTATGAATCTTTCGGCAGAATCACTGCTTGGTCTTGCTTATGCAAAGCTTGGCGATAAAAAGGCAAAGGAGCTTGCACAGGATGTTCGCAAATACATTCAGATGGATGGACGTACTGCAACAGTTTTGAGAAAAACCCGCACAAATCTCTGGGACTGGTATAATTCAGATACGGAACAGCTTGCCCTCATCATGCAGCTCTTTGTAACACAAAATCCAAAGGACGGAATGGTAGACAAGCTTTTGTACACATTGCTGCAGGATCAGAGCCACGGCTACTGGCAGAACACCGCAACTACCTCACGTGTACTCGAAGCAATTTATGCTTATATAACAGGCCGCAGACTTGACGAAACCAATTACAATGCAACTGTAACTTTAGCAGGCAGCGAGATTATGAATCAAAGCTTTAAGGGTGCAAACGCAAAGCCAAAGACTCTTAAGCTGCCGTTTGAAGATGAAATTGTTGCAAAGCTTGCAACCGATGCTGTTCAGGAAATTGGTTTTGAAAAGAACGGAGAAGGAAATCTCTACTATACTGTAGAAATGCGTTATGCATTGCCGGATGAATACATAGGCGCAAGAAACGAAGGCTTTAATATTGTTTATACAATCACAGATCCGGAAACAGGGGCTGTTGTAAATGCTGCAAACGATTCTGACTGCCTCTTAAAGCTTACAACCGGCAAGGTTTACAAGGCATCTATTAAGATTGAATCCAGCAAGTCTCATGATTATGTTGCACTCCGCGCTCCAATTCCTTCGGGAGCCGAAATTCTTGATTCTTCCCTTGTTACAACAGGAACTGTTTCTGATGAGGACAGCGGTTCTTACAGACACTGGCTCAGCAACAAGACAATCCGCGACAACGAAGTTCAGTTCTTCTGGGATTACTTTGGTTCCGGTTCAACAAATGTAAACTTTACATTCCGTGCTTCAAGACGCGGTGTTTATCCTGTTCCTCCGGTTCAGGCAGAATGCATGTACGAAAGCGAAACCTTTGGACGCGGTGACGGCTACCTTTGTATAATTGAATGAAAAAACGAAGCAGAATAATTTTAATCTGTATCCTGGGTGTGCTTATTGCAGCACACCTGGGGCTTTTTCTCTTTCCTTTTAAGGAACTTAAGGAATTTAAAAATTCCCCCTACTCAACTGTTTATTACGACTGCAACGGGCAGCTTTTGCAGATAAGTTCACTGGAAGATGGAAGCCGCCGCGAAAAGCTTGAATGGAAGGAGCTGCCAAAAGAACTAAAACGCATTTTTATTCAGGCGGAAGACAAACGGTTTTACTTTCATAACGGTTCGGATTTACCGGCCCTTGTGAATGCGCTGTTCCAGAATCTTAAACACAAAAAGGTGGTGCGCGGCGGCTCTACAATTACAATGCAGCTGGTAAAAATCATCTGCGGCGACAAAGATTTAACTGTAAAACGTAAACTCCATGATATTTTTTATGCACACGTTATAGAAACAAAGTTTAGCAAAAAAAAGATTCTGGAGCTTTATCTGAACAGTCTTTATTTTGGGCAGGGGGCGACCGGTTGTGCGTCTGCAGCAAGAACTTTTTATGGCTGCAGCCTTGATAAGCTTTCTAAAGAACAGCTTTGTTGTCTTGCAGTAATTCCAAGAAACCCTACTTTGTATAATCCGTTTACCAACAGACATAATTGTGCGGAACGGGCCTGCGCTCTTTACAACAGGATTTATCGCAAAGCTTTGACGGTAAACGAGTTTGAACAGTTTTTACCGGAACGGGCATTTTCTTATCCGTTTGAAGCGCCACACTATATAAGGGATGTTGCGGCAAAAGAAGCCTCTGCCGACTCTAAGAGCCTCACGCTTTCTATAAATCTTGAGCTGCAAAATTATGCAGAACGGATTGTAAGAGATGCGCTGGAACAGGCACAGGGCAGTAGAATTTCTAATGCAAGTCTTTTACTCCTAGATAACAAAACAGGTAAGGTACTTTCCTGGATTGGAAGTGCCGACTTTTTTGATGAGCTTCATAACGGACAGATTGATGGAGTCCTTGTAAAAAATCAGCCCGGAAGTTCTATGAAGCCGTTTTTATATGCGCTGGCGCTGGAAACTAAAACAGAAGATGGAAAACCGCTTTACGAACCTTCTTCCATAATTGCAGACATTCCTCAGGAATTTGGCGACCAGAAGCTATATATTCCATCTAATTTTAACAACCGCTACAACGGCCCTGTACGCTTCAGGATTGCACTTGCTTCCAGCCTGAATGTTCCTGCCGTAAGCATTTTAAATACAATCGGCGTAAATAATTATCTGGAAAAACTGTATTCCCTTGGTTTTGATTCCCTCAAACACGGAGGAGAGCTTGCAGATCTTGGACTTGCACTTGGAGCCGGCGAAGTTACACTCAAAGAGCTTGTTACAGCTTTTGCAATTTTTGCCCGCGATGGAAAAGATTTTTACGGGAACCAGATTTACCGGGAAGACACAGCCCGAATCATAGCTTCAATTCTTTCGGATAAGGGAGCCAGAGCCCTGGGTTTCGGCTATTCTCAAAC
>JAEEGL012699461.1_pt1 | contig 49051 bp, 49 predicted proteins | sample 9134231 | NCBI WGS metagenome assembly JAEEGL01 (sample SAMN16246548, study PRJNA631951) | gut metagenome | biome: gut microbiome; feature: rumen; material: fiber-attached | host: Bos | place: Iran: Karaj | collected 2018-10 | reverse complement strand
TGTCTTAGTTTAAAAACATATTTAGGTCATATAGATTATTTAAAAGATAAATGTGATTATATATTAATACCTAGAATAGATAATTATGGTATTAATAATCAAACATGTACTAATTTTCTTAGTTTATATGATTTAGTTAATAATTTATTTGATATAAATATATTAGATTATAATATTAGTGATGGTAATGAATTAAAAGGATTAGAAAGTATATGTAATATACTTAATATAGATAAAACTACTGTAGGTGTTATTTATGATATAGCTAAAAGAAAAGCTAATATTGAAAATAAGAAATTATATGAAGAACAAAGTAAAAAGTTAAAAAGTAAGAATAAAAAAGTATTACTTATTTCTCATCCATATAATACATATGATGATATTATAGGTAAACCTATAATAAAAATATTAGAAAAATATAATATAGATATTATATATAGTGATTTATTTGATAAAGAATTAACTAATAAATATGGATATGATTTATCTAACGGTTTATATTGGAAATATAGTAAAGAGGCAATAGGTAGTATTATTTTATCTGATAGTGTAGATGGTATTATATTTTTTTCATCTTTTCCATGTGGTTTAGATTCACTAGTTAATGAATTAATGATGAGAAAAATAGATAAACCATATTTAAATATTATTATAGATGATATATCTTCTTTAACAGGAATAGAAACACGTATAGAAAGTTTTGTTGATATTATAAATGAAAATTAGTTATCCATTAATAGGTGATTATGAAGTTCCGGTTAAATACTTGTTAAAGAATATATTTGGTGAAGACTCTATTATATCTCCTCCAAAGATAACAGAAAAGACTAAAGAATTAGGTTCTAAAAATAGTCCTAATTTTGTATGTAATCCATTTAAATTTACACTTGGTACTATGATTGAGACATTGGATAGGGGTGCTGATACTTTAATACAATTTGGTGGAGGTTGTAGATATGGTTATTATCATGAATTACAAAGAAAGATATTAGAAGATTTAGGTTATAAGTTTAAACTTATTAATATTGTATCTGGTGGTAAGATGATTAATATATTTAAATTATTAAAGAGATGTAACATTAATAGGTTAAAGTTTTTATATTATTATTTTATTACTGCTAAGATTGTTAAGTATATGGATAATATAGATGATTATATAAGACTTAATAGTTGTTATGAAAAAAATAAAGGTAGTTTTAAAAAATTAAAAAGAAATATGTTAAAAGATTTTAGTAATACTAAGGGATTATTAGATATTATTAAAAAGTATATACATTATAAAAAGTTATTTAAAAGTGTACCTAAAGATAATAAAGATGTAATTAAAATAGGTTTAATAGGAGAATTATATACATTAATGGAACCTATGGCTAATTATAATATAGAAGAAGAATTAATTAATATGGGATGTAGTATAAAAAGATTTACTAATGTTAGTTATTTATTGTTTAAAAAGAAGAGAGCTGTAAAAAAATATTTAAAGAAAATATTTATTAAGTATAGAATGGGTGCTGATGCACTAGATAATATCTATAATACTAAATATTTATGTGAACATAATTATGATGGTATTATACATATTAAATCTTCTTTTTGTACTCCTGAAATAAGTTCTATGCCAATAATAAATAAAGTAGCACGTAAATATAATGTTCCTGTAATATTTTTTAGTATGGATCTTAATAGTTCTACTACTGGTTTAAAAACTAGATTAGAAGCATTTTATGATATGTTAGAAATGAGGAAGAATAAATGAATTGTTATTTAGGAATAGATATAGGTTCAATATCTACTAAAGGTGTATTAATAGATGAAGATAATAATATAATATCTTCATCATATATATCTACAGATGGTTCTCCTATAGATGCTACTAAGAGATTATTAAATAATATTAGTATACCAGAAGGATATGAAATAAAAGGAATAGGTACTACTGGTAGTGCACGTAAAATAATAGGTTTAATGTTAGATGCTAATATAGTTAAAAATGAAATAACGGCTCATGCTATAGGTACACTTACTTTATATCCAGATATTAGAACTATATTAGAAATAGGAGGCCAAGATTCTAAAGTAATATTAATAGATAATGGTATTATTAGTGATTATGCAATGAATACGTTATGTGCTGCAGGTACTGGTTCTTTTTTATCTAGTCAAGCAAAAAGATTAGGTATAGATGTTAAAGAATTTGGTGATATAGCATGTAATAGTAATAATCCTGCTAAAATAGCAGCACGTTGTACTGTATTTGCAGAATCAGATTTAGTACATAAAGCACAAATTGGTTATTCAAAAGAAGATATTGTTGCTGGTTTATGTAGAAGTGTAGTATTAAATTATATAAATAATGTATGTAAAGGTAAAAAAATATTAGAACCTATTATATTTCAAGGTGGTGTATCAAAAAATAAAGGTGTGCATAAGTATTTTGAAGAAATACTTGGTAAGAAAGTTATTATAGATGATAATGGACATTTAATGGGGGCATATGGAGTAGCTATTCTTTCTAAAAAAAATAAAACAGGTAAAGTATATGATAAAAATTTATCAAATGTAGATTTTGTAACTAAAGGTATAGAGTGTACGGGATGTAGTAATAATTGTGAATTAATTAATATATATAAAGATAATGTACTTATTGATACTTGGGGAAGTAAATGTGGTAAATATTAATATTTAGTGTTTTATATAAAAATATATGTAAAATATTAGGTGTAAAATTTAAAAAATTAAAGTTGACAAAAAAAGTATTATAGTGTATAAATTAGAAATAGGAAAAAAAGGACGTGAGTTATGTCAAAGAATTTAGTAATAGTGGAATCACCAAGTAAAACTAAACCAATAGAGAAATATTTAGGTAGTGGATATAAAGTTGTTTCTTCTAAAGGACATGTAAGAGATTTATCTACTAAGGGAAAGTTTGGCTTTGGTGTAGATATAGATAATGATTTTAAACCAGATTATGTACCTATGAAGGGTAAGAGTAATGTTATTAAAGAATTAAAAAAAGAAGTTAAAGATTCAGATCATGTATATCTTGCTACCGACCCTGACCGTGAGGGAGAGGCTATTTCATGGCATTTATATGATGTATTAAAATTAAAAGATTCAGATTATGAACGTGTAGTATTTAATGAAATAACTGAGGGTGCTGTTAAAGAAGCATTTAAACATGCACGTAAAATAGATAAGGATTTAGTATATAGTCAAGAGACAAGACGTATATTAGATAGAATAATAGGATTTAGATTAAGTAAATTAATACAATCAAAAACAGATGGAAGTAGTGCAGGTCGTGTACAATCAGTAGCTCTTAAACTTATTGTTGATAGAGAAAGAGAAATTGAAAAGTTTATTCCAGAAGAATATTGGACTATTAAAGGTATATTTGATGAATTTGAAGCTGAGTTATTTCAATATGATCATAAAGATATTGAGATTAAAACAGAGGATGAAGTTAATAAAATATTAGATAAGTTAGGATTAAAGTTTGTTGTTGAGAGTGTAGAAAAGAAATTAAGAAATAAACAATCTAAAATGCCTTTTATAACAAGTACTATGCAACAAGATGCATCAAATAAACTTAATTTTAATTCTAAAAAGACTATGCAAATAGCGCAAAAATTATATGAAGGTATAGAATTAGAAAATGAAACAGTAGGTCTTATTACATATATGAGAACAGATTCTACTAGATTATCAGAGGATTTTATTAAGAGTGTATATGCATATGTTGATAAAAAATATGGTAAAGAATATATTGGTAGTGTTAAAATAGCTAAGAAAAAAGATAATGTACAAGATGCTCATGAAGCTATTAGACCAACGAGTATTAATAGAACACCTGAATCAGTTAAAAAGTATTTATCTAATGATGAATATAAATTATATAGAATGATATATTATAGAGCATTAGCTAGTTTAATGGCACCTGCTCAAACAGAAAATACTACAATAATATTTGATAATAATAATTATCAATTTAAGACTAATGGACAAATAATTGTTTTTGATGGATATTTAAAAGTATATTCTGATTATGAAGATTCTAAAGATATTAATTTACCATTAATTAATGAAAAAGATATATTGACTGCTAATGAAATAAATCATGAACAACATTTTACTAAACCTCCAGCTAGATATACAGAGGCTAAATTAATTAAAGAAATGGAAGAATTAGGTATAGGAAGACCTAGTACTTATGCTACTACAATGGATATATTAAAGAAACGTAATTATGCTATATTAGAAGATAAAAAGTTTGTACCTACTAAAGTAGGTATTGAAATAACTGATAAGTTACAACAATGTTTTAGTCATTTAATAAATGTTAAATATACTGCTAAAATGGAAACTGATTTAGATAAGATAGCAGAAGGAGAAGAGAATTGGGTTCAAGTATTAAGATTATTTTATGATGAATTTGAGCCAGCAGTAAAAGATGCTTTTTCTTCTATGCCTAAAAAGGAAGCAGAAAAGACTGGTGAGGATTGTCCAAATTGTGGTAGTCCACTTGTAATACGTAAGGGAAAATATGGAGAGTTTGTTGCTTGTAGTAATTACCCAGAATGTAAGTATATTAAAAGTGAACCAAAGGAAATAGTAGAAGTATGTGATTGTCCAAATTGTGGTTCTAAAATAATTGAAAAGAAAAGTAAACGTGGAAAATTATTTTATGGATGTAATAACTATCCAAAGTGTAAAACTGCATATTGGGATAAACCAATTGGTAAAGAGTGTCCTAAATGTGGAAAAATGCTTGTTGAAAAAAATGGTAATATCAAATGTAGTGAATGTGAATATGAAAGTGATGAATAATCGCTTTTTTCCTTTATAAATAAAAGAAATATTTACAACACTTTTTAAATATGCTACAATGTAGTTGAAAGGAGTAGGAAGATATATGAAAAAATATCTTTGTGAGTTTTTAGGAACTTGCGTTTTGGTTTTATTCGGTTGTGGAGTAGCTGTATTAACAAATGCTGATTTAGTTGCTACAGCACTTGCTTTTGGTCTTTCAATAGTAGCAACTGCATACGTTATTGGTGATGTATCAGGTTGTCATGTTAATCCAGCTGTAACTTTTGCAATGTGGATAGATAAAAGAATTAGTACTAAAGATTTCTTTGCTTATGTATGTTCACAATTATTAGGAGCATTATTAGGTAGTGTACTATTAATATTTATCTTAAATTCTACAGGATTAGGAGATTATAGAACAATAGGATTAGGTGCAAATGCATTTGGTGCAAAAACATCTAGTGGAATAACTATGTTAGGAGCATTGTTAGTTGAAATTATTCTAACATTTATATTTGTATTATCTGTATTAGGTGTTACAAAGAATAAGAAAAATAGTTCAGTTGCACCAATTGTAATTGGTTTAACTTTAACTTTTGTACATATTATGGGAATAAAATTAACAGGAACTTCTGTAAATCCAGCTCGTTCTTTAGCACCAGCATTATGCTTAGGTGGAGAAGCTTTATCACAAGTTTGGGTATTTATTATAGGACCATTTGTAGGTGCTGCATTTGCTGCATTAGTAAGTTTCTTTATTGATTTAGAACCTGCTAAAGAAGAAGAAAAAAGTGTAGAAGTTTTTGATATTGAAAAAATTGAAGCTGAAGAAAAGAAAAACGCAAAAGAGGAAAAAAAGGTTGATGAAGTAAAGGTAGTAGAAAAAGAAAAAGTAAATAAAACAAATAAAGCAAATACTTCAAAGAAAACAACTAAGTCTTCTACTAGTAAAACAAAAACTAGTAAAACTACAAAGAAAAACTAGGAAACTAGTTTTTTTCTTTCACTAAAAATATATTAAATAATAATATATAATAGTGGGTGATTTATGAATTCTTTTATTTTTGTATTAATTTGTTCATTAATAATATTTAGTGCTACTAGTATTGGAGCATTACTAGTATATTTTTTTACATCTATAAATAATAAAACAGAAAAAATATGTTTAGGTCTTGCAAGTGGTATAATGTTTGCATCTAGTATATGGTCATTATTAATACCAGCATTAAAAGAATCTAAATATATATTTGTATTGTTAGGTTTTATATTTGGAATAATAATTATTATAAGATTAGATAAATTAGTTAATAGATATACAAATTTTAGTTCAAAAAAAAATACTATGCTTTTTATAGCAATGACACTTCATAATATTCCAGAGGGAATGACAGTAGGAATTATGAGTACATATGCATATCAAACTAATAGTATTATTTCTACTTCAGTAGCACTTATTTTAACAATAGGTATTGCTATACAAAATATACCAGAAGGTGCTGCTATATCACTTAATTATAGACAAGAAGGACTTAGTAAATTTAAATCATCTTTACTCGGTATATTATCTGGTATAGTTGAACCAATAAGTTCTATATTAATGTTTTTCTTATTTAAGTATTTTTCTATATTATTACCATTTATATTATCTGCAGCAGCAAGTATTATGATATATGTAGTTATAAATGATCTTATGCCAAGTGCTACTGATGATAAATCTAATTTAGGTAGTATTTATTTTATATTAGGTTTTATAATTATGATGAGTTTAGATGTTTTATTGTAAAAAAAAATAAAAAGACTAAATCTTAACTTATTTAACCTTTTTATTTAGCGTGGACTTTCTCCACTTATAAATATAGTATATCATATAAATTAATAATTGTAAATAGTTATTTATTTTTCTTTAAAACTTCATATAATTTTCACAATTGAGTTATAGAATATAATTAGAAGAAAGAGGAAATATAGTAAAAAGTGGATTACTCCTCCACATTAATCGTAATATTATACAAACCTTACTTAAAAAATTACTTCTTCTTAAATACTATATATACTTTCTTCTATAAAAGGGTACTATGTATCTTTTTTTTTCATTTAATTTTCACATAACTATAATATAATACATTTGATAGATATTTATACTTGTTATATAATATTTTATTAGGAGGTATTTATGAAAGTATTAATTGTAGATGATGAAGAGTTAATGAGAAATATTATAAAAGAATATTGTATTAATGAAGGATATTCTATATGTGAAGCGTGTGATGGACTAGAAGCAATAGATATATTTAAAAAGACTAATGATATAGATATTATTGTATTAGATATAATGATGCCTAATATGGATGGATATACTGCATATAGAGAGATAAAAAAGATAAGTAATGTTCCAACAATTATTTTATCTGCTAGAGGTGAAGAGTATGATAAATTAATGGGATTTGATCTAGGTGTTGATGATTATTTAACAAAGCCTTTTTCACCTAGAGAATTAATAGCTCGTATTAAAGCTATTTTAAAACGAGATAATAAGATAATTGATGTATATTCTTATAAAGGTTTAAAGATAGATAAAAAAGCTCATTCTTTATATATAGATAATGTAGAGGTAGAATTAACACCTAAAGAGTATGAATTACTTGTATTTTTTGTTGAAAATAAAAATGTAGCTCTTTCACGTGAACAATTATTGGGAAAAATTTGGGGATATGATTTCTTTGGTGATGATAGAACTGTAGATACTCATATTAAAACTTTAAGAAGTAGATTAGGTGAATATAGAGATTTAATAAAAACAGTTAGAGGGGTAGGGTATAAATTTGAAGAAAAATAGAGTAATAAAATTGGGAAAAAAATCAATTTCTTCAAATATTCTTATATATTTTATTGCTTTTTCAGTATTTATATTATTATTTTTATGGATTTTTCAAATTACTTTTTTAAATACTTATTATAAGATTTCTAGAACTAAACAACTTAATTTAGCACTTAATAATTTAGTTAAAAGTTATGACAGTGAAGATTATAGAAAGATATTTGATGAGATATCAATTAATAATGATGTATGTATAGAAATAATTGAAAATAATATAATGGAATATAATTCTAGATCAGTTGATAGAAAGTGTATGACACGTAATAATATTGGTCTTTTAGAGTTTCAAACTGATTTTATATCTAATGATGAAGTATTAAAAAAAGCAGAAATAATTAATCCAAATTATAATAATAAAACATTAGTAATTGGAAAAAAAATAAAAGATAATACTTATATATTTGTTAATACTTCTTTAGTACCACTTGATGATGGAATTAAAATGTTAAAGAATCAATTTATATATATAGCTTTTATAATACTTTTAATGTCTACAATAGTATCATATTTTATATCAAAAAGATTATCTATACCAATAATTAGAATTAATAATAAAGCAAAATTTATTGGACAAAAAAATTATGATGTATCATTTGATGAAGATACTAATATATTAGAATTAGATGAATTAAGTAATACTTTAAATAAAGCAACTAGGGAATTAGGTAAAACTGATGAGATAAGAAGAGAATTAATGGCAAATGTATCACATGATCTTAAGACACCATTAACACTTATTAGAGCATATGCAGAAGCTGCAAGAGATCTTGATTATGATAAGAAAGAGAAAAGAGAACAAGATTTAAATGTCATAGTTGGAGAAACAGAGAGATTAACTATTTTGGTTAATGATATTTTAGAATTATCTAAATTAGAATCTAATGTATTAAAAATGGATATACAAGAATTTAACCTAAAGGAATTAATTAATAGTTTAATAGCAAAATTTGATATATTAAAAAATGATGGGTATATATTTAATGTTGTTTGTGATGATAATATTATTGTTAAAAGTGATATAAAAAAATTAGAACAAGTAATATATAATTTAGTAAATAACGCTATTAATTATACTGGTGATGATAAAATAGTTACTATTAATGTTATTAAGAAAAGAAAAAATGTTAGAGTTGAAGTAACTGATACAGGACAAGGTATATCTAAAGAAAATTTAGAATTGATATGGGATAAATATTATAAAGTAGATAAGACTCATAAAAGGAATAAATATGGTACAGGATTAGGTTTATCTATTGTAAAATCTACATTAATTAATTTAGGATATAAATATGGAGTTAATAGTAAAATAGGTAAAGGAACAACATTTTATTTTGAAATAAAATAAAATTCACATCAATTTCACATCAATTTCATAATTAATTGATATCATATAGTTATGAAAGGATGTGATAAGTAATAAGATAACTAACACACTCACAACTAATCAATCAAAAGGTAATAAATTACCTTTTTTTCATACATAAATTTATGATACAATGTATTTAGGTGATAGATATGAATTATAAAATAGATATAAATGATATTATTGAATCAAATCTTAATTTTAATATAACATGTTCTAATAGTTTTAAGTTTGATAATACTAATAGATTAGAAAAAAAAGATACAGATATAGTATATTATTCAAATTATTATTTTGAAGGATTAATAACTAATTATTCTAAACATTTAGAAAATGTTAATACATCATTAGTTTATGGAAGAATAATTGATAATACTTTTTTAGTTTATGTAGAATTTGGTAATATAATTAATCCAAATATATATGTTATTGGAAAATCTAATTATGAATGGTTTGGTACTAAATACGAATGTAATTTAAAATATGGTTATAATGAAATAATGGATTCTAAGCAAATATTTGTTAAGCATACATTTACTTCTGATGATGAATTAAAGAATGAATATGAATATATTAAATATATAGAAGAGTGTATGAATTCACAACTTAAAAATAAAAAAGTAGAAGAAGCATATAATTATTTTAAAATTAATTTTGATAAAGAGGCTATTAAAGTATTAGAGTTATTTAGAAATCAATTAAATGATAGATTTATAGAAACTGTAGATAGTATGAAAACATCTATTAATAATCCTAATTATGAAGATGTAGATTCATCTTATATGTATTTATTATCAGGTTATGAAAATTGGTTACCACTTAGAAATTGTTTTAATTATTTATTAGATTTAGATGATTTAAAAAAGAAGATAAAAAGATATTAGGAGCTTAGATGGAAGAAATAGAACAGTTAAAAAAAAGATTTAATTCAAATAAGAGAAATTTTAAAATTGATAGATTTTTTAGTGAATATGGTAGAGTTTATTATAATACAAATGAAAATTTAAAAGGTTATATAACTAATTTAGAAGATAAAAGGGTATTAACTGTATCTTCATCAGGAGATCAATTATTAAATATATTAGGTAGTGGCTCTTTAAAAGTAGATACTTTTGATATAAATAGATATTCACCATTAATTCAAAATCTAAAATTATACTCTATAAAATATTTAGATAATTGTTCATCAATTAATTTTTTAGAAAGATTAAATAAAAAAATATATTTTAAGTTTAATAATTATTTACCTAAATTAGAAAATCAATTTTTTGATTGTTTGTTTGAATATAATATAGAAGATATATATGATAAATTATTTTATTATAGTTTAGATAATAATAAAATTAATAATAATTATTTTAATATTACTATATTGAATAATATAAGAAATAATATTGATTTATTAGAACATAATCATTTTATATGTGATATATATAATTTACATAATTATATGGATACTAAATATGACGCTATATATTTATCTAATATAAGTCATTATGCTAGAGATATAGATAAGTTTTTAGATTATATTGATTATTTAAGAAGTTATTTAAATTATAATGGTAAGATTTATTATGGATATTTATATGAAAAATATATTTATGAACCTATTACTGCTATTAAAAATATAAATAATAATTTTAATATAAAATTTGATAAAGATAAATATTTAGAAATAATAAAACATACAGATGTACTTAATATAGATTGTGCTGAATATCCTTTAAAAAAGGATAGTGTATTAGTTTTAAGAAAGTGAAAAAAACTACTTTTGTATTTTTTTTGTATGATTAATAACATCATTTAAAGTAGGTAAATATATTATATTAGCATTATTAATATTTATAGTATCGTATGTTTGTACATCTAAATCAATATTTGAAATATAATTATCTAACATAAACTTAATAGCATTTTCTCTTAGTTCATTAGATTTATAATAATTATCTTTTAGTTTAATATGTTCATCTTTTGATAACATAATAATTATTGGCTTTTTATTAGCATATAATTTCCAATTTTTATTAAAAAAGTTAATTATATATTTTTTTTCATTTATACTAAAATTTTTAATTTTCATTATACTAGTTAAATTATTACGTGCTAAATCATAATTATCATATATATAAGCTTCCATATCTTTTTCATTTAATTCATTTACTATATATGCATAACTATATCCAGTAAATTCTGAAAACCATTCTGGTGATCTTGTAGCGTAACTATATGATACTAATGATGATTCAGAATATGATACTTGATTTTCACAATTTATTTTTTGCCAACCTAATATATTATCTATACCATGTCTAGTAAATATATCATTTACTCTATCTAATTCATTTTGACTAGTAAAAGTTTTATTAGAATTAATACCATATTTTTTTATACTATTTATACATGATTCTTTACATGAATGAAATATATATTTTTTAAAAGTATTTTTTTCAATAAAATTAATTAGTAATTCTATATCATTTATATTATTAATTATTTCATTATATAGTTTTTCTTTTATAAATAATTCATATTTTAGTTCATTAATTGTAAATTCTTTAATTTTATATGCATATATATATTCAGTTATTGTATCATAAATAAATGTATTTAATTTTTCATAAGAAAAAAAATCTTCATCATTAAATAATTGATAATATAGTGTTCCAATATGTACTAATATTGACATTGTAGATAAAGGTTCATTTGTAATATTTAAAAAGAAATTACTCATATCAAGAAATTGTTCACTAATAAAATAGTTTTCTATGTTCATAAAAAATCTCCCCGCATTTGAGAATTTTAACATACATATTGTATAGAGTCAAGATAGTAATATTATTTAATAAGTGATATAATAACTTGGTGGAGGCGATAATATGAATAATCAAGTTGGTATTACAGTATTAACTGGATATCTTGGAAGTGGTAAAACTACTTTAATGAATCATATATTAAAGAATAATAAGAATAAGAAAATAGCATTAATAGTTAATGATATTGGTGAAGTAAATATAGATGAAGAATTAATACAAAATAGTGGATATATAAAAAAAGAAGATAAGGGTGATGTAGTACCTTTATCTAATGGATGTATATGTTGTACACTTAAAACAGATTTATTAGAACAATTATCTAGTTTAATTAAAACAGGTAAATTTGATTATATATTAATTGAAGCTAGTGGTATATGTGAACCACTTCCAATAGCACAAACTATATCTATTATGAATGATGCTACTAAAATGTATGGAGTACCAGAAGTATGTAGATTAGACAATATTGTAACAGTAGTAGATGCACTTAGAATGTCAAATGAATTTAATTGTGGAAATGATTTATTAAATGAAAATTTAGATGATGATGATATAGAAAATTTACTTATAGAACAAATAGAATTTTGTAATGTAATAATACTTAATAAAGTATCAGAAGTATCTAGTGATGAATTAAAAAAAGTAAAAGAAATAATACGTGCTTTACAACCTAATGCTAAAATAATAGATGCAGATTACTGTGATGTAGATATAGATGAGATAATAGATACTAATAATTTTGATCTAGAAAAAGTATCATTATCTGCTGGATGGATAGAAGCATTTGAACATCCAGAAGAAGATGAAGATGGTGAAGCATTAGAATATGGTATAGATACTTTTGTATATATATCTAGAAAACCATTGGTAGTAGAAAAATTTCAAGATGTAATTGATAAATATGATAAAGAAATAATAAGAAGTAAAGGATATTTATATTTAACTGAAAATGATGATATGGGATATGTATTTGAAAAGAGTGGAAAACAAAAAGTAATATCTGAACTTGGTAATTGGATTGCTACTATGGATGAAGAAACAAGAAATATTATATTAGATGAAAATCCAGATATAAAAGATTCATGGGATGAAAATGTTGGAGATAGAATGACTAAATTAGTTTTTATTGGTAAAGATATGGATAAAGAAGCAATTAAAAAGGATTTAGATAAGTGTAGTAAAAAATAAAGATTTAGCTTAAATCTTTATTTTTTTTTTCACATATAAATATATCTAAAGGATATATTATTATTGGTAAGTAAGACATTATAAGTCTTAATATATTTAATATTGTATTTTTTACTACAAAGTATTCCATAAAACCATATACAGATAGTAATCCAAATAGTATTCCTATAAACTGTATAAGTATATAAATAATAAGTATTATATATTTAAATTTACTATTATATAATTTTATTATTGTTTTTTTAGAGAAAATATAAAATAATATATTGCTTACTAAATTAATAATTAGACCTAGTATTATTTGTATATTATTTGTTGTGTAATAATAATTACATATAATATTACATGTTTTATTTATTACTTTAGCATTATAATTATATACGTAATATCCTATAGTTAATAATAGGATGTATATAATAATATATAATAAATAGAGAAATAAATATTTAATAACTTTTGTATTATTAATACTTCTTTTTTTTCTTATAAAAAATATTGATGTAATAATACTAGATATGAAATATATAATACTCATAATAATTATTAACATAATCGTCACCTATATAATTATATCATTAAATATAAAGTTTTTAAATTTGATGTGGAAAAAAATAATTATATTTGTTATAATGTATATAGTAGGATAGGAGGTAATATATGAAAAGTGCTAAAAGTTTATTAATTTTGGGAGCTTTTACAATTGCATTATTATTATCTGTTGGGTATGCAACTTTATCTCAAGATTTATCTTCTTTAGGAAAAGGAAATAATATAAAAAATACTGGTATTGGTTTTTTTGATGTTCAAATAACAAAAGTTGAAGTAACTGATACTTATGGTGCTGCATCAGGAGAAACACCTATATATACAAAAGATAAAGTTGATTTTACATCTCAATTATTTAGTCCAGAAGATACTATTGTATATACATTAACTATAAAAAATAGTGGTAATAATTCTGTAAAATTAAATGAACTTACTCTTGCTGAAAATCAAGATGGATCTGAACCTATATTTTATAGTTTATCAGGACCAAGTGAAGTATTAGCAGCAGGTGAAGAAACAACTATGCAAGTTGTAGCAGCATATAATAGTGAATATATTGGAAATATTACTAGTAATGTTAAATCTGCATCTGTTACAGTGAACTATATACCAGAAAATTAATGAGAAATTGTTTTTTGATTTCTCTTTTTTTGTGGTATACTATATAAAAATTTGGGAGGAATGTGCATGAAAAAATATAATAGAGTATTACTTAAATTAAGTGGTGAGTCTTTAGCAGGCTCAAAAACAATGGGGATTGATTTTGAAAAAGTATTAGATATTTGTAGTGAAATAAAGGATGTAATAAATAAAACTGGAGTTCAAGTTGCTATAGTAGTAGGAGGTGGAAATTTTTGGAGAGGACGTTCTAATCAACAAATGGATAGATGTACTTCTGATCATATAGGAATGTTGGGTACAACTATGAATGCTTTAGCGCTTTGTGATGCATTTAAACAATTAGGACTTGAAGCAAGAGTACAAACTGGTATAGAGATGAGACAAATTGCTGAATTCTATATTAGAAATCGTACAGATAGACATTTAAATAAAGGTCGAGTTGTTATATTTGGTTGTGGAACTGGTAATCCATTCTTTTCTACAGATACTGCAGCAGCTTTAAGAGCAGCTGAAATTAATTCTGAAATAGTTTTAAAGGCAACAAATGTTGATGGTATCTATACTGCTGATCCTAAAAAGGATAAAGATGCTAAAATGATAAAAGAAATAAAATATATTGATGTATTGAATAAGAAATTAAATGTTATGGATTCTACAGCAACTACATTATGTATGGATAATAATATTCCAATAATAGTATATAATATGAATAAAAAAGGAAATTTACAAAAAATAATTGAAGGTAAAAAAGTAGGTACATATGTTAATTAGGTACAAAATATTGTACCTTTTTTATATTAAGTGTTATAATTATTTTAGATAAATAAGGTGATTTAATGCTCGAAGGTAGTAAAGATTTAATAATAAAGATTCAAGCTATTATAGATTTAATATTAGAGAAGCAAAATTCATATGCTATTGATAGACAATTAATGATAGAGTTAAATGATTTAATAAGTGATTGGGATGAATTTGATAATAATTTTGTAGTTAATTATTTAGATTTTATTCAAATATTTAATCCTTTTTTTGATATGTTAATTCAAAAATTAAGAGAAAATGAAAACATATTACTTGAGGAAAAACAATTAGTTAGTGATTGTTTCTTTAGTTTTAATTTTAATGAATTTGATACAAAAGATATTTTAATTGAGTATAGTGGTATGTTAGCTTCTTTAGATAATATGTATAGTGATAATAATTTATTACAAGGTATTATATTTTTTATGCATTTAAATAGTTTATTAAAAATATATAAATTTAATGATAATAAAATAAAAATTGAGAATAATGTTATAACAATTGATATAGATTATTCAAGTAGAATAATGTTTTATAAAGAAGAATATATAACTGATTTTAGACATGAACTTGAAAATGGAACAAGAGTTGGAGTTTTTTTAGATGATGATGAAATAGTTGAGTATATAAGGAATAAGATTAATAAATTAGAAAATGAGATTGATTATTAAGTATTATATATTATTTATTAATTTAATTAGTTTTATTATTTATTATATTGATAAAAAACGTGCTATAAAGAAAAAATATAGAATACCAGAAAAAGTATTAATATTTTTTTGTATTATAGGTGGTTCTTTAGGTTGTACGTTAGGTATGAATATATTTCATCATAAAACAAAACATTTAAAGTTTATTATTATTAATTATTTGTTTTTAACTTTATTAGTTTCATTTATAATAAAACAATCTATTTTTATATAGGTTGTTTTAATTTGAAATTTTTATTATATATGGTAAAATATATACTTGACAAAGGGGGATATGTATGAAAAACGTTGAAGAGTTAGATATTGTTTCATTTTATTTTGACCAGATGAAAAAATATCAATTATTAACAAATGATGAAGAATTAGAATTAGTAAAAGATTTAAAAATATTAGATGACTCATTAATATTAGATAATTCAAGAAAAATTGATTTTGAAAAAGTATTTTATTCTTTTAATAATATGAATTATGAAGAAGTAGGAGAGTTTTTAAATTATTTTGAAAAAATAATTAAAAATTTTAATAATAATTCTGAAATATTGAATACTATTTTAAAATATAAAAGAATATATAATAAATTAAATAGGGTATTAAACTTCGATGATTTAAATGAATATTTTAAATATAATAATAGTAATATAGAAAAACTTGAAAAAATTGATTTATATAAAGAATTAGAGAAATATGCTAAATACTATAGAGCTAGAGAAAAAATGATTAATTCAAATCTAAGATTAGTAGTAAGTATTGCTAAAGGGTATAAAAAAACAAATATTGAATTTGAAGATTTAATATTTGAAGGAAATATTGGATTAGTAAGGGCAGTAGATAAATTTAATCCAGATTTAGGTGTTAGATTTTCTACATATGCCACATATTGGATTAAACAGAAGATTTTAAGATATATTTATTCAAACAATTCACTTTTAAGTATATCATCTAGCCAATTAGAAAAAATTATAAAATTTAATGAAGAATTAAAAAAATTAAAAAAAGAAAATAATAAAGAATATTCAGTAAATGAGTTATCAAAACTTTTATCTTTAGATGAAATAACAGTATCTGAATATTTAAGATATAGTAATTTTGTATTATCTTTAGATCAACCAATTGGTGAGGATGATAGTGTTACTTTTGGAGAATTAATTGAAGATGATACTCAGAATATAGACATGGAAGTTGATAAAAAACTTTTAGTTGATGATATTTCAAAAATAATGGAATTATTAAATGATAAAGAAAGAGAAATATTGAATTTAAGATATGGATTAACAACAGAGAATAATAGAGTTTATACATTGGACGATGTTGCAAAATTGCTTCATGTTACTCGTGAATATGTAAGAAAAATAGAAAATTCAGCTTTACATAAGTTAAGGAATAATGCTTTAAAAAATGGAATTAGTAGGTCTTTACGATTATATATGTAAGATGATTTATATCATCTTTTTTTGTTTAAAAAAAAAGCAAGAATTTATCTTGCAAATTATTTAAAAATATTTTTGAATACTGAGTTTAATCCTTTATTGATTGCTTTATCCATAGCTTTATTAGATACCTTTTTACCTAATTTATAACTAGTTGAGTTCTTTCTAGCTCTTTCCTCTTCTTTTTTCTTTTTTTCTAATTCTTTCTTTTGCTCTTTTTCAAGTTTTTCTTTTTCTTTTTTCTCTAATTCTTCTTGTTTAGCAAGTTCTTCTTGCTCTCTTAAATCTGATATTACTTCATATGCTGATTCATCATCTATTAAGTTATCATATTTACCTTTAATAATACTATTATTAATAACTAGTTGTCTTGTTTGATCATCTATTGAACCCATTTTACTTTGTGGAGGTAGTATTATTGCTTTTTCTACCATAGTTGGTTCGCCAAATTCATTTTGAAAAGAAATTAATGCTTCACCAGTACCTAAAGATAATATTGCCTCTTCTGTATTAATATTTGGATTAACTCTAAATGCTTGTGCAGCAGCTTTAACATTTTTTTGTTCCATAGGTGTATATGCCCTTAATGTATGTTGTATTCTATTACCTAGTTGTGCTGATATTTCATTTGGAATATCAGTAGGAGACTGAGATATAAAATATAGTCCAATTCCTTTAGAACGTATTAATTTAACTATTTGAGTAACATATTTTGTCATATATGCTGGCATTTCATCAAATAGTAAATGTGCTTCATCAAAACAGAATACAATTTTAGGGTTATCTAAATCTCCAACTTCAGGTAATTTATTATATAACTCAGTTAATAACCATAAAAGAAATGATGCATATAGCTTTGGTTTTTGAAATAATTCAACTGCATGTAATATATTTATTTTACCTCTATTATCACGTGTAGAAAATTTAATAAAATCCATAATATCCATTGTAGGTTTACCAAAGAAATAATCTCCACCTTGCTCTTGTAATACTAATATACTTCTTTGTATAGCACCTACACTTTGTGTAGTAATATTTCCATACTCTAATGTATATTCTTTTCTATTATCTCCAATATATTGTAAAAGTGCTCTTAAATCTTTTAAATCATCTAATTTTGTTTCAGTATCTTTAGCAATTTTAAATGCTATAGCAAGTATTCCTTCTTGAGTATCAGTTAAACCTAACATATTAGATAGTAATTGATAACCTATATTATCAACAGTAGTTCTAATAGGATGACCATACTTAGAATATACATCCCAAAAACAAGTAGGGTATTGTTTAAAAGAGAAATTATTAAGATTTAAACTAGTTAATCTACTTTGTATTTTTTCATTATTTTCTCCCATTAAACACATTCCAGCTAAATCACCTTTAACATCAGCTAAAAATACAGGTACTCCAGCATCAGAAAACCCTTCAGCTAATACTTTTAATGTAATTGTTTTACCACTACCACTAGCACCAGTTATAATACCATGTCTATTTGCTTTATTAAGTAAAATAGATAATTCTTTAGTTTCATTTTTACCAATTATTATTTTATTATTTATATACATAAATATTCCTCCAATTAAATGTATTATATCATTAATATAAAAAATTTTAAATAAGATAAGATTATTATACAAACTTATTTATAAAAGAATATTTTTATATGTAATTTATGTTATAATAAATTTACTTAGTATGAAATTTAGAAGGGATAAATATGGAAAAAATAATTTTAGTTGATGGTAATAATTTACTTTTTAGAAGTTATTATGCTACTGCATATAATGGCAATTTTATGAAAAATAGTAAGGGCTTTCCTACAAATGCTTTATTTGGTTTTACTAATATGATAAATAAAATAGTGGAAGAAGAAAAACCAACTCGTATGATAGTAGCATTTGATAAGGGAAAAACTTTTAGACATGAAAAATATGATTTTTATAAAGGTGGTAGAAGTGAAACTCCACAGGAATTAAAAGTACAATTTCCTATAGCAAAAGAAATGTTAGGTTATATGGGAATTAAATATTATGAAATTGATAATTATGAAGCTGATGATATTATAGGTACATTTGCTAAATTATGTAATGAAGATGATAATTATACTGGTACTATAATAAGTAGTGATAAAGATTTACTTCAATTAATATCACCTCAAGTAGATATTAAATTATTAAAGCAAAAAGATTATATTAGATATAATGTAGAATCTTTTAAAGAAGATTATGGTATAGATCCTATAAATATTATAGATTTAAAAGCATTAATGGGTGATAGTAGTGATAATATACCTGGTGTAAAAGGTATAGGAGAAAAAACTGCATTAAAATTATTACATGAGTATAAAACTTTAGATGGTATATATGAAAATATAGATAATATTAAGGGTGCTAATGGACAAAAATTAAGAGATCATAAAGATGAAGCATATATGAGTTATTCTATTGCCACTATAGTATGTGATGTACCAATGGATATTAATATGGATGATATAGTATGTAAAGAAATAGATTATGATAAATTAAATGCTTTATATGAAGATTTAGAGTTTTATTCATTTTTAAAGAAAATGAATAAAATTAAAAAGAGTGAAGATATTACTTATACTATTATTAATGATGTTAATGATTTAAAAGATATAGATAAGTGTGCTATATATTTAGAGATTACAGATAGTAATTATCATAAGGCAGATATAATTGGTATGGGTATATATAGTGATAAAATATGTGCATATATTCCATATGAAGTATTAAAAGATAATCCATTATTTTTAATGAGTAGTGAAAAATATACTTATGATTCGAAAAAAATGTCAGTAGCACTTAAATGGCATAACATATATGTAGATAATATTGTTTTTGATACTTCTATTGCTGCATATTTATTAGAATATAATTTAAAAGATGATATAGCATATCTTGCTAATGAGTTAGGATATGATATTCCATTTAGAGAAAATTTATTTCCTAAAAAAGGAGATATTAATTTCTCAGATGTACAAAAATCTTGTGTATTAAAAGCTAAGTTTATTTATGATACTAAGAAAGATTTATTAAATTCATTAGAAAAGAAAAATATGTTATCACTATTTAATGATATAGAAATGCCTCTTAGTATAGTTTTAGCAGATATGGAATATACTGGTATAACTGTAAATATAGATACATTAAGAAAAATGGGTAATGATATTAAAAATCAAATAGATATATTAAGTAAGGAAATATATGAATTAGCTGATACTGAATTTAATATATCTTCTCCAATTCAATTAGGTGAAGTATTATTTGAAAAGTTAGGATTAAAACATGGGAAAAAGGGTAAAACTGGTTATTCTACAGCACAAGATGTATTAGAAAAATTAAAAGGCGATCATCCAATTATTAATAAAATACTAGAGTATCGTATGTTAACTAAATTATATACTACATATATAGAAGGATTAATTAATTCTGTATTTGATGATAATAAAGTACATACTATATATACTCAAACATTAACTCGTACTGGTAGATTATCTTCTATAGAACCTAATTTACAAAATATACCTGCAAGAAATGAATATGGTAAAAGAATACGTAAAGCATTTATACCTACTAATGATGGTTTAATATTAAGTAGTGATTATTCTCAAATAGAGTTAAGATTACTTGCACATATGGCTGATGTTAAATCTTTAATTGATGCATTCAATAATGATATAGATATACATGCTAAAACTGCAAGTGATATATATAAATGTAGTTTAGATGATGTTACTAAAGAAATGAGAAGAAATGCTAAAGCAGTTAATTTTGGTATTATATATGGTATAAGTAATTATGGATTATCAGAAAATATAGGTATTACGCCTAAAGAAGCAGCTAGTTTTATTGATAATTATTTAAATACATATCCTGGAATTAAAAATTATATGGATTTATCAATTAGTGAAGCACATAAAAATGGTTATGTTAAAACACTTTTTAATAGATATCGTACTTTACCTGAGTTAGAAAATAAAAACTATATGATACGTAGTGGTGCTGAAAGAATGGCTTTAAATGCTCCAATACAAGGTAGTAGTGCAGATATAATTAAAAAGGCTATGGTAGAAGTTTATAATGAGTTTAAGAAGAGACATTTAAAAACTAAAATGGTTATACAAGTACATGATGAATTAGTATTTGATTGTGTAAAAGAAGAGTTAGAAATAGTAAAACAAATAATTAAAGATATAATGGAAAATACATATAAACTAAGTGTTCCATTAAAAGTTGATATAGAATATGGTACAGATTGGTATGAAGCAAAATAAATTTGATGTAGTACTTATATTATTATTTATTATTATAGTAGTGTATGCTATATACAATGATAAAATAAAAAATAAGATAGAAAAAAATAGTACAAATATAGTTGAAAATAATAGTGATGATTATGAATTATTAGAAGATAAAGTGTATTATAAATTATATAAGAATACTAGTAATTATAAATATATAATATATTCTAAGGATAAAGAAGTAATTAGTGAGGAAGAAGTAGATAGTTATACAGTAATAAATATTAAAGATGATATTATTGAAGTAAAAATAAATTATGGTCCTAAATCTACACTTAGTAAATTATATAATATAAAGAGTAAAAAGAAATTATCAGAAATTCAAAATGTATATGTATATAATAATAAATATATAGTGTTTTTAAATAAAGATAATATAGAAATACAAGATATTAATAATAAAGATAAGTATAATAAAAAAGTAAAAATAGAAGATAAAATAATAAATAATATAGTTAGTGTAAAGTTTGTAGATAAGAATAAGAAAATACGAATTAAGTATGTTGATGATAAAAAAGATAAGGACTATAATATAGATATATAGGGGCTGATTAAATGAAAAAGAAAATATCATTAGTTATGTTAGTAAGTGCTATTACAAATATATTTTTAGCAATAACTAAGATTATAGTTGGAATTATTTTTAAATCGGGTGCTATTATATCAGATGGTATACATTCATTTAGTGATTTATTTACTGATGTAGTTTCAATTATAGGTAATGTATTAGCTCGTAAACCTGCAGATAAGGAACATCCATATGGACATGGTAAAATTGAATATTTAACTAGTTTAATAATTGGTATTGTAGTTGTTTTTGTTGGTGTTAAAGTTATTATTACTTCATTTAATAATAAAATTTTAATGCCTAGTATTGTGGTTGCAATAGTTACTATTATAACTATAATAGCAAAACTATTATTATCTAGTTATATAATAAAAAAAGGTAATGAGTATAATAATAATATATTAATAGCAAGTGGTAAAGAAAGTAGAATGGATGTAATAAGTTCTATAGTAGTATTTATATCTGTATTATTAATGCAGTTATCTGATTATATAAGTATTTTAAAATATTCTGATAAAATTGCTAGTATAATGGTAGGATTATTTATAATTAAAGCAGGTTATGGTATTTTAAAAGAAAATGCTAGTATAGTATTAGGTAAACAAGAAACAGATGAAAAATGTGTATCTGATATAAAAAGAATAATTAAAAATACTAATTATGTATTAAGTATAAAATCATTAATAATTATGAAGTTTGGTCATAAATCAAGTTTAAATCTTATTATTACTATGGATGGTAATACTACTATAAGTGATGCTCATATAGTAGCAGATGAAATAGAAAAGAATATTAAAAATTATAATAGAGATATTAAATATATTAATATACATATTGAACCAGATACTAAAATTGACAATGAAAAAAAATAGTGTATAATAATCACCTATAAGTTAGGTGATTTCTTGTGCAAAATAGTGATTTAGTTAATTATAATTTGACAAAAATATCTTTAATAGATGAAGAGTTAAAGAGTATTAATGAAGAAAAAAATGATTATATTAAAAAACTTGATAAAAAATTATTTATTAATAAATTAATAGAAAAATTTAGAACAACTAAAGTAGAAATTATTATGATTATATTAATATCTATAATATGTTATATATTTATAAAGAAAATTATATATAGTTGTTTATTAAGTATTACAATAATTGTTTTTATTAATATTATTTATGAAATATTATTAGAAATATTTAAGATAGATAATAATAGTATAAATAAAATAACAGATTATGCAGAAAGAATAAGTAATCTATTATATAAGAGAAATACATATATTAGTTTATATAAGTATACTATATATGGTAAACAAGAATTATATGATAATATTAGAAAAAAAATAAAAGATGAAAAATATTGTGATTATGATAAATGTATAGATGATTCATTATTTGAATCAGATAGTTATGAATATTTAACATTGAATGAAATGAAGAATATGGAAAAATTATTAATAAAGAATATTAAAGAGGAAGTAATACTTGAAATTAATTCACCAAATAATAGATTTAATTTATCTATAGAAGAATTAAATTTAATAGCAAGTAAAATATAATTATTTGACAAATATAATATATTAATGATAAAATTACTTTGTAAAACGTTGAAGAAGAATAGTAATTAATAATATTATTTAAAGAGAGCTCATGGTGGTGTAAATGGGTAATAATATGTTAATGAATCTACTTTTGAGTGAAATGTAAACATTTCCGGTTAATACCGTTATTATAATTAAGTATAAAAGGATGGTACCGTGCTTTATGCACTCCTTATTACCATTCTTTTTTTGTTATATAAGGAGAGATATTATGAAACGATCGAGAATATATAAATATATATAATTTAATTAGTAGAAAGAGGAGATAAAATGATAGATATAAAATTAATTAGAGAAAATAAAGAGTTAGTAAAAGAAAATATTAAAAAGAAATTTCAAGATAAAAAATTACCACTTGTTGATGAAATATATGATTATGATATAAAATTTAGAGAAACAAAATCTAAATGTGATGATTTAAAAGCAGAAAAAAATAAAATGAGTGCTGAAATTGGTAAATTAATGAGAGATGGAAAAAAAGAAGAAGCTGAAGCTATTAAGAAAAAAATATCTAAATTTGCTGATGAAATATTAGAGTTAGAGAAAAAAGAAGTTGAATATGAAGAGGAAGTAAAAAAACGTATTTGGGTAATTCCTAATATAATTGCTGATGATGTACCTATTGGAGAAGATGATTCAAAAAATGTTGATATAGAACATATTGGTGAACCTGTAGTACCTGAATATGAAGTACCATATCATGCAGATATAATGGCTAGTTTTAATGGTATTGATAAAGATGCTGCAGGTAGAGTAAGTGGTTCTGGTTTTTATTATTTAATGGGTGATATAGCTAGACTTCATTCAGCTTGTTTATCATATGCTAGAGATTTTATGATAGATAAAGGTTTTACATATTGTATTCCACCATACATGATTAATAGTAATTCAGTTAATGGGGTAATGTCTTTTGAAGAAAAAGAAGCAATGATGTATAAAATTGAAGGTGAAGATTTATACTTAATTGGTACTAGTGAACATTCAATGATATCTAAATTTAAAGATCAAATATTAAAAGAAGAAGAATTACCAATTACAATGACTTCATATTCACCTTGTTTTAGAAAAGAAGTTGGAGCACATGGTATAGAAGAAAGAGGTATATATCGTATTCATCAATTCGAAAAACAAGAAATGATAGTGATATGTAAACCAGAAGATAGTGAAATTTGGTATGATAAAATGTTAAATTATACTGTAGAATTATTTAGAACTCTTGATATACCTGTAAGAAAACTAGTATGTTGTTCTGGAGATTTAGCTGATTTAAAATATCGTTCTTGTGATGTAGAAGCATGGTCTCCAAGACAAAAGAAATATTTTGAAGTAGGATCATGTTCTAATTTGACTGATGCTCAAGCTAGAGGACTTGGTATTAGATTTAAAGATAAGGAAGGAAATAAAACTTTTGCACATACATTAAATAATACTGTAATAGCACCTCCACGTATGTTAATAGCGTTCTTAGAAAATAATTATCAAGAAGATGGTACTGTAAAAATACCAAAAGTATTACAACCATATATGGGTGGTAAAGAAGTATTAGAACCTGTTAAATAAACTTAATATATACTTTTTATCAATAATGTGTTATTATGTTATTGAAGAGTAGGAGGGTAATAATGAATACTGATAATTCAAATAAAAAAATAAATATAGATAGTAAAAAACTGATATGCGCTATTGGTGCTGTGGCAAGTTTATTAGTTATTATTCTAATTATTAAGACATTTTTCTTAGGAAACAAATCAAATGATAAAACAGTTTATAATCCAGATTTTAATCTTAGAGAAAGTGCTACATTTTTTATAAAAGATAACGAAAAAGAATTATATGCTTTGTATAATTCAGATGGAAAGAAGTTAACTGATTTTGATTATAAAAATTCTAATACAGAATTTTATAATCATGCTATGTTAGTTGAAAATACAGATGGTAAATATGGTGTTATAAATGATTCTGGAAAAATTATTATTAAGTTTGGTGAATATGATAATATTACTCGTGTTAGTTCTTTGTTTTTAGCAGAGAAAGGTGATAAAAGATTTATTATTAATAATAAAGGAAAAGTAGTAAAGAAATTTGATCATGAGGTTGTTTATAATTATTTTAGTACTTTTAATGAATTTACTATTATTAGAGATGATAATAAATATTATGTAATTGATTTTGAAGGAGATATTGTATATACATTTAATAAAGAAAATGATGATACATTCCCAACTGCTAGTTATAAAGAAGGTATTTTAAGTGTATTTTATAATAATGAGAATTATATTATAAATATTAAAACTAATAAGATGTTATTAAAAGTATCTGAGGAACAACAATTATGTGTTAGTTCTACAGATGAAAAAGGAAATTCTTTTGTATTAAATACATGTTCAAGTTTATATTCAAGTGGTACAAAAAAGAGATATATAGTAGTAAATAAGAATAAAATTACATATGATATTGATAATACTGATGAATGTGATAGTGTATCTTATGTAGGTAAAGTATTAAGATGTACAAAGGATAATAAAAGCTTTTTTATAGATGTTAAGGGTAAAAAAGTATATGATGATGTTGATGTTAATGAAGCTGCATATGTAACTAATAAGGATTTTGCTGTTAATAATGAAAAAAAGGTAGATTTTTATAAAAATGGTAAAAAAGTTAATAGTGTAGATGGTAGTTTAAGTAATATAGGAGTAAGAAAAGAAAAAAAATATGTTTTAATTGTTAATGATGGATATCAATTATATAATGAAAATGGAAAACAAATAGGAGATAATACTTATAAGAAAATACTTACTAATTATGATGAACACTATTATGGAAAAATTGATATAAATAAATATGTATTTATATTGGATAATGGTAAAGAATCACAAGAATTCTATAAAATAAGTAATGGAGTAGATAAATATTATAAAGTAAAATTAAATGAAGATACATATGCAGTAGCTGACTCATCAACAGGAAAAGTTATTGTAGATGAATCAAAAGGAAATTTTAAAATTGCTAAAAAAGGTAAGAAATTTATAGCAACAACTAACTACGATGATGAAACAATAGTATATAATCTAGAAACTGGAAAAAAATTAATAAGTACTAAAGATGAGGTAACTTTAGCTACATATTATTTTAAAGTATTAAGTGATAATAAAGTTCAATATTATACTTATACAGATGGTAAGATGTTTTTAGAAAGAAATAATTAGAGTGACATAGTCATTCTTTTATTCTAAAAAACTACATAAAAATTATTTATTAATTTCACATAAATGACACAAAAAAGTTTTATAATCGTTATTAACGAGGTGATAAAAGTGAGTAATGCTGAGAAAAAAATGAAAGAAAAAGAAGAAAAAGTTGAAGAAGAAAAAATAGAACAATCAGTTAGTAGTGATGAAAAGAAAATTGATGAAGAAATAACAAAACAAGATAATGTGTATAATCCATATATAAATAGTAATACAGATTATAATTATAATGTTAACAATAATATAAATAGTAATGATGATAAAAATAGAAAAGATATAAAAAATTTAAAAATTTTAGTTTTGTTATTATTTATTATATGTATTGGATGTATTTCTTTTGTTTTTTATAAATCATTTATAACTGATAATTCAAAAAAATCTAAAGGTAATAATGATGAAAGTAATACTAATGTAGAATTGAAATATACTGAAACAGTTGATTCTAAAAGTGAAGGTACTTATGTAATTGATGTTTCTGAGGTTGTAGATAATGTAATGCCAAGTATAGTTGCTATAACAAGTAAGACTTTAGTAAATAGTGGTAATTATGGACCATTTTATAGTGGAAGAGGTAATCAATATGCTACAGGTGCTGGTTCAGGAATTATTGTAAGTAAAACAGATAGTGATTTATTGATTTTAACTAATAAACATGTTGTAGAGGATGCTGAACAATTAAGTGTTAAATTTATAGATGATAAAAGTGTAGATGCTACTGTTAAAGGTTCTTCTACTTCTAAAGATATTGCTATAATAACAGTTCCTTTGAAATCTATTGATAAAGAGACTTTAGATAAAATAAAAATTGCTTCTATGGGTAAAAGTACTGATTTAAAAGTAGGACAAGGAGTAATTGCTATAGGTAATGCATTAGGATATGGACAATCTGTTACAACTGGTGTAATAAGTGCTTTAAATAGGGAAGTAACAATAGATAATATTTCAACTAATATGATTCAAACAGATGCTGCAATAAATGGTGGAAATAGTGGAGGAGCATTACTTAATAGTAAAGGTGAAGTAATAGGTATTAATTCTGCTAAATTTTCTTCTTCTGCATATACATCTTCAGCAAGTATTGAAGGTATGGGATTTGCTATTCCTATTTCAGATGTATCTGATTTAATTAATAAATTAATGAATGGTGAAAATTTAACGGAAGAACAACGTGGTTATTTAGGCGTAAGTGGATATATGATAACTGATGATAATAATGAAATGCAATTACCTAAAGGATTTTATATAAATAGTATTGTTAGAAATAGTGGTGCTGATAAGGCTGGATTATCTATTGGTAATATAATTACAAAAATAGAAGGTAAAGAAGTAAAACAATTCAGTGATATTACTGAAGTTTTAGAAAATAAAAAATCTGGTTCTAAAGTAAAATTAACTATAAAATATAGTAGTGGAAGAGAGTATAAAGAAAAAACAGTTACTTTAACATTATCAAGTTATAAAGAGGTTAATTCATAATCTCTTTTTTTTGATATAATATAGATGGTGATTGTATGATTTTAGTTAGTGCATGCTTAGTAGGTTTAAATTGTAAATATAATGGAGAAAATAATTTTAATAAAGAAATATTTGATATGGTAAAAAAAGGAGAAGCTATTTTTGCTTGTCCTGAACAATTAGGTGGATTATCTACACCTAGAGTACCTGCTGAAATAAAATATATTAATGGTAAGAGATGTGTTATTACTAAAGATGGAAAAGATGTAACTAATGAATATGAAAAAGGTGCTTTAGAAACACTAAATTTAATGAAAAAATTAGGTATAACTAAAGCTATACTTAAAGCAAATAGTCCTTCGTGTGGCTGTGGTATGATTTATGATGGTACATTTACAGGTAAAAAGATAATAGGTAATGGTATTACTACTCAATTGTTATTAGATAATGGAATAGAAGTAATTAATGAAAAATAAAAAATGTAGGTAATCTACATTTTATTTTTCTATAAAAGATTTAAATTCCTTTTTTAGTTTTTTTACTGGGCAACTTAATATATCCTTTATATCTGTATTATTATAACTACATGCAGCAATATTATAATAATTACACATAATCATAGTTTCTTTATTATTACCATCAAAATATTCTACTGATTTTATTACTGAATATGGACATGATGTTTCTCCATTTTTATAGCAATAATAATTATCTATTTTATTATATAAATCATATATCACTTGTTTTTTAGTATTATAGCTAATATTATTATTATTTATTATAATATTATATATTTCATTTAATTTGTCAATGTTTATTTTTTCCATTATTCTTCCTTCTTTAGCACTCTATTATAATATATATTTTTAAAAAGTCAATTTTTATATATAGATTAAGAAAAAATCGAACATCAGTGTTCGATTTATAGTTATATGGTGCCGAATGTAGGAATCGGACCTACGGCTAATCATTACGAGGGATTTGTTTTACCATTAAACTAATTCGGCATATCAATAGTATATCATAATTATAAATAAAAAAGAACTTATAAAGTTCTTTTAAAATTCTAGATGGTGTCCCAGAAGGGATTCGAACCCCTGACACTCGCCTTAGAAGGGCGATGCTCTATCCAGCTGAGCTACTGAGACATACCCGTTCCCAAGGAACAAGTACATTATACAATAAAATTAATTATTATTCAAGGGATTTTATAGTAGTTTTTGTAATTTCTTTATCATTTACATCAAAAAAAACGTTTTTTATATTATAATTATCATTAATTGATAAAGAAATTGTATATATTACTTCTTCTAATATGTTATTTTCATCAAAACTATTTAAAATATTTTCATTAAAATTAATATGCATAGTATTATTTTCTATATAGCTATTTAATATTTTGGTATTACTATTTAAATAACTATATAAATTATTATCAATAATTTTATTGCTTAACTCATCAATGATAATTTCAATTTTTTCTCTAGTATCATTATTTATAAGTGTGATAGGAGTATAATATATTTCATCATTTACTTTATTTATATAATATATATTAGTTTTATTTATTTTATTTGTATTTGTTAATTCATATTTTTTATTAATTCCAATATTTCTATTTAAAGTACTTGGTAGGGTTATATTACTTTTAGGTAGTTTGTTAAGTATTTTTCCATCAATATATATAATAATATTATCAATATTATCAAGTCCTGTAAGTGTATATACTAATGATTCTATAGTTTGCTCTTCATTATCTGTTTCTAATAAATCTTTTGATAAATCAATTTTCAATGTATTGTTTTTTGTTGAAATATTATTAATTTTTGTGTTTTCGTTTAAAACACATGTAAAACCATTAGGAATTTTATCTTGGTTTGAACTATTACATGTCAAAATATCTATAAGTTCATAAATTAATTTTTCATTTTCATTTTCTGTAGCAATTTTTACTCTACTTAAATAATTATTATTATCAATTAAATATACTTCATTAGTTTTAATTTTAAAGTTAATATATTTAATTTTTTGTTCAATATTATTATAATTTTCTTTTGAGTAGTTATTATGATTAGGAACTTTATAAAGAAATAATATTAGAAGTAGTATTATAGATGAAATAATTAATTTCTTTTTACATATTCTTTTTAACATATTCACCTCTAAAAAATAATATTAAAAAAATGCATTTATTATGCATTTTATAATGTTATTTCTTTAAGTTTTAAAAGTTCAATAATAGCTTGTGCTCTACTTTTAATTCCTAACTTCTGTATAGTATTTGAAATATGATTTCTTACTGTTTTTTCACTAATGTTTAATTTTTTTGCAATATCTTTTGTTGAAAAATTTTTAATTAATAATTCAAATATTTCTTTTTCTCTATTAGTTAGTATACTTTTTTTCATAAATCCTCACTTCCTAGTAGGGTGGATATAATATTCATAATATAATATGAAAAAAAATATAAAAAGTGAGAATATACTTGTTATTTTTTAAATTTTACTGTTATTTTCATTTGTTCTTTATACTCTTCTTGTATACATCTCATTATTTTATTTGCAAGTTCTGCATTATGATTTTCATTATTAATGGTCACACTTATATTATTATCATCAATCTTAATAAATGATTCTAATTTATGTTGTGTTTTTATTTTTTCTTCTAATATTTCTTCTTTACTTCTATTTGAATTTAATTCTTTCATTTTTTCAAAAGCAGCATTTTTATCTTCAATTGAACTTTCCGAATCACTAATTATTTTTTTTAATGAATCAATTTCTTTTTCTCTATTTTCATCTGATTCTGCTCTAAGTGCTACAAGTACTGAACTTTCTTCTGTTTTTATTGTAGGTTTAGTTTCTTCATTTTGTATATTATTATCTGATATTAATAATTCTGTTGGCATTGTTATATAGTATACACTTAAAACAAGTATTAAACTAAATAATGTTAGAAACCAAACTCCTTTTTTATTGACCATATTTATTCCTCCTATATTCTAATAAATATTATTCACAAAAAAAGAATATATGAATATTTTTTGATGTGTGTTAAAATATATATAGTGAGGAAGTGAAAGTATGGGAAAACTAGTTCAAAGTAATGATCCACATATGAAAAGTCCAGTTTTAAAGTATATATTAATAATTATTATAGTAGCATTATTACTTGTTTTTGTGGTACCTAAAGTTGTAGAAATATATAATGACAATTTAAAAGAAACAAATGAAAAAGCAAATAAATAATTTTTTGACTTTACTAAATATTATTATATATAGAATTTGATGTATATTTGTGTTATACTATAAAAGACAGGGTAGGTGACAAAATGCCGAAAAATAAAAAGAGAAGTTCTTCAAAAAGTAAAGCAGATAATAACAATCTTATGACTGATTTAAAAGGAATAGGATTAATATTAATAACTATTATTGGATGTTTACCTTTTGGAAAAGTTGCTGAAATAATAAGAGGTTTTGCAGCATTTTTAGTTGGTGACTGGTGGGCATTTTTATTAATTTTAGTTGGTATTTATGGTGGATATATGATGATAACTCGTAAGAAACCAACATTAATAACTGCTAAATTAATGGGATTATATATTATTATATTTGCAGTCTTGATAATATCTCATTTAAATTTTTTAAAGCAATATGAAAATTTTAAATTTACAAAAAATACAATAGATGTATTACAAGAAACTGTTGGAAATGTTATTAAATTTGTTAAAAGTGGTAAATCATTTACTTTGAGTCCTGATGTTGGTGGAGGATTAATTGGTGCTTTTTTTGCATGCGTATTTGTATCATTATTAACTATAGATGGAACAGTTGTTGTCTCTATAGCACTTATTATATGTGGTTTAATAATGTTTACAGGTATATCAATTTATGATGCTGTTAAAGGTACTAAGAATAAAATGCATTCTATTGCAGAAACATTACAAAATACTCCATCTCTTATAAAACATTCAGATGAAGATGATGATGTAGAAGTAACAGATGTATCTGATAATAATGAACATACTGATGATCATAGAACTGTTATTAGACGTGATGAAATACATAACAAGCCTGAAATAACTACAATGGATAGTATTGAAGAAAATATAGAACAAGAAGTTAAGACAGATGTTATTATAGATGAGGATTTTGGAGGAGAAAATAAAACTTGGGAGTATCCACCTCTAAATTTACTTAATAAAGCCTCAAAGGGAAGTAATAAGGAAAATCAAGAACAAATCAAAAATAATATTCCAATATTAGTTCAAGTTTTAAAAGATTTTGGAATAGAAGGAAAAGTTGTATCAGCACATGTAGGACCTTCTGTAACACAATATGAGTTAGAGATAAAAGCTGGTACTCGTGTAAATAAAATATTAAGTTTAAATCGTGAAATTGCTCTTAATCTTGCTGCTAAAGATGTTCGTATACAAGCACCAATTCCAGGTAAAAGTACTATTGGTGTTGAATTACCTAATAAAAAAATTACTATGGTAAGTGTAAGAGAAATATTAGTAAGTGCTAATGAAGAGGATCCAAATCATGAAAAGAAGTTATTGGCGGTTCTTGGAAGAGATATTATGGGTAAACCAATGACTATGGAAATAAATAAGACACCACATTTACTTGTTGCAGGTTCAACAGGTAGTGGTAAATCTGTTTGTATAAATAGTTTCTTGGCAACTATATTAATGCGTTCTAAACCAGATGAAGTAAAATTAGTTTTAGTTGACCCTAAAAAGGTTGAATTATCTATATATAATGGAGTTCCACATCTTTTAACTCCAGTAATAACAGATCCTAAAAAAGCTAATATAGCACTTAAAAAGATTGTTGTTGAAATGGAAAATAGGTATGAAATATTTGAAAAGAATGGAAATAAAAATATAAATACTTATAATGATAGAATAAGAAAAGAAAATGAATCATTACCTGATTCTGAAAAGAAAAAATTAATGCCATATATAGTTGTAATAATAGATGAACTTGCAGATTTAATGTTAGTTGCTGCAAAAGAGGTTGAAGATTCAATAATGCGTATTACACAAATGGCACGTGCAGCTGGAATTCATTTAATTGTAGCAACTCAAAGACCATCTACAGATGTAATTACAGGTGTTGTTAAAGCAAATATTCCATCACGTATTTCATTTGCAGTATCTAGTGGTATTGATTCAAGAACAATTCTTGATATGGTTGGTGCTGAAAAATTACTTGGTAAAGGTGATATGTTATATCTTCCACAAGGTGAAAGTCAACCTATACGTATACAGGGTACATTTATATCTGAAGAAGAAACAAAATCAATAGTTGATTTTGTATGTCAACAACAAAAAGCACATTATGATGAAACTTTAGTAATGGATGATGAAGAATCTCGTGCAAGTGAAGTAGTACCTGAAGGTAAAAATGTAAGAGATGCTACTGAAGAACCTTTATACGATGAAATAGTTGACTTTGTAATAGAACAAGGTAAAGCTAGTACTTCATTATTACAAAGAAGATTTAGATTAGGTTATAATCGTGCTGCACGTTGTATAGATTTACTTGAAGATAGAGGAATAATTGGCCCACAAAACGGTTCTAAACCTCGTGAAGTATTAAAAAAATATGCAGATGATGAATAATTACATATAATATTTTAAAAAAAAGAAAAATTAATTTTCTTTTTTTTGTTTTTTCCTAAAAATGATAGTAAATATTAAAAAAATAGTATTTGATTAAAAATATATATTATGTTAGATTTTATGTACCTATATCGACATAAAAGGACATATATTTATTATATATTTAAATTGGTGATATTATGAAAAAGTATTTTGTATCAATATTATTAGGATTAGTAATTGGATTTTTCTTAAGTAAAACTCTTTTAAATGAATATGATGGATATAAAGAAATAAAAACTGTATCATCAGTAGGTATAAATGCTTATTTTATAAAGTATGGTTCTTTTAATACTTTGGATGAATTAGAGAAAAAAACAATATCATTAACTAATTATATATTTGTAGAACAAGATGGTAAATTTGATGTATATATTGGAATAACTACAAATGAAGATACACGAAGTAAACTTATGGAATATTTTAAAAGTTTAGGTTATGATGTTTCTTATGATGAATTTGTTATTACTAGTGAAGAATATATAGATTATTTGAATAACGCTGAGAAACTTTTAGAAAATACTAATGATTTAAGTGTACTTGGAGAAGTTAGTAGTCAAATATTATCAAAGTATGAGGAGTTGGTTATAAATGGTGGTGAAGATAAAAGAGTTACCAGTTGAAGAAAGACCATATGAAAAAATGATTTCTTTAGGAGCTTCTAAACTAACTAATGAAGAATTAATATCTATTTTAATAAAATCTGGTACAAAGAATTATTCTGCAAAAGAATTAGCTACAATACTATTAAAAAATATAAATAATATAAGTGATTTAAATAATATAAGTTATAAAGAATTAATTCAAATAAGTGGCATAGGTATAAAAAAAAGTTGTGTATTACTTGCTGCAATTGAATTAGGAAAACGTGTAAATGGTTATACCCCAAGTATTATAAGTAAGAAACTAAATAGTTCACAAATAGTTTTTGAATATTATAGAAATTTGTTAAAAGATACAAAGCAAGAACATTTTTACTGTGTATATTTAGATAATTCTAAAAAAATTATTTATGAAAAATTATTATTTTTAGGTACAATAAATTATAGTGTAGTTCATCCAAGAGAAATTTTTAAAGAAGCATATCGTTATAGTGCATCAGCAATTTTATGTGTTCATAATCATCCATCAAATAATTTATTTCCAAGTCCTGAAGATTTAAAAATTACAAGAAATATAAAAGAAGTAGGTGAATTATTAGGAATTAAAGTATTAGATCATATTATTATTGGAAAGAATAGTTATTATAGTTTTTTAGAAAATGGAGATATATGACTTTAAAAAAGATTTTACATTTAGTATAATAAATAATTGATAGGTGATTGTATGTATAGATATAGGCAAAAAAAAGTAAGTTATGTAAAAAGAATAGTTATAGTAATAATAATTATTTCATTATTAATTTTTACAGGTTATTCTATAAAAAAAGAGAGAAATTTAACATTTGTAGAGCGAGCAATTAAAGATACTGTAACATTTATGTGTGACGTTATGTATGAACCTATTAAATTTGTTAAAAATAAATTTCAAGTAAATAAAGAAAAAGAAAAAATATATATAAAATATAAAGAATTAGAAAAGGAACAGGAAAGTTTAGAACAAAAAAATACACGAATTGAGGAATTAGAGAAGGAAAATGCTGAATTAAAAGAATTATTAAAAATAGAATCAAGTTTATCAGATTATAAAAAAATAAATGCTACTATCGTTAATAGAAATATTGGATATTGGTATGACAAATTCGCTATAAATGTAGGTGAAAAAAATGGAATAAAACCTAAGATGGCAGTTGTAACTAATAAAGGTATTGTTGGATATATATCAGAAACTAGTAATTATACAAGTAATGTTCAATTATTGAGTGTTAAAAATTTAAAAAATAAAATATCAGTTAAGATAGATTTAGGCGATAAAAAATATGCTAACGGAATATTGATAGGCTTTGATGAGCAGAAAAAAATGTATAAAATTGAGGGTATTAGTTATCAAGGTGATATTCCAAATAAATCAAAAGTTATGACTACTGGATTAAGTGATTCATTTCCAAGTGGAATACTAATCGGCTATGTTGAATCGACAACTACAGATAATTTTGATTTAGGAAAGATTGTTGAAGTAAAACCTTCTGTTGATTTTGATGATATTAATTATGTATCAGTATTGGCTAGAAAGGATTAAAAATGACTTTAGTATGTATATTATCTTTTCTATTTGATGGAATATTTTCATTATTATTTAAGAATAATTCTCTATTTTTAACATTGTTCTCATTAATGTGTTTAATAGTTATATATCCTTATCTTAAAAAGAGTAATTATATTTTTTATATAGCAGCTACCATAGGAATATTTTTTGATATTGTATATACCCAAACATTGTTTTTGAATACTATTATATTTTTTCTTCTTTCTTTTTTGATATATTTTTATTATAAGTATTTACCATATAATATAGTTAATACAATTGTGTTATCTTTAATTATGATTTCTTTATATAGATTAATAACGTATATATTTTTTATAATTTTTAATGATAATATATTTAATATACATACATTATTAAAAAGTATATATAATTCAATTATTTCTAATTTTATATATATAATTTTAATGAATTCTTTTTGTAAAATTATATTGAAAAAGAAGGTAATTATAAACAAAATTTAATAAAACGTACATTTGTTCGTAAAAACTATTGACAAAATATCAAACAATATATATAATTGAATTATGAAATGATAGGAGGAAGCATTATGGCTGGAAAATCAGCAACAGATAAAACATTAGAACAAGTAATGTTAGATATAGAAAAACAATTTGGAAAAGGTGCTGTTATGAAATTGGGTGAACATCCAAATCAAAAAATAGATGTTATATCAAGTGGGTCAGTATCTTTGGATTTAGCTTTGGGTATAGGTGGTTATCCTAAAGGAAGAATAATAGAAATATATGGACCAGAGTCTAGTGGTAAAACTACTTTTGCATTGCATGCAATTGCAGAGGCACAAAAAAAAGGAGGAAGAGTTGCTTTTATAGATGCAGAACATGCATTGGATCCAACTTATGCATCTAAAATAGGTGTAAATATTGGAGATTTATTATTAAGTCAACCTGATAATGGAGAGCAAGCACTTGAAATTTGTGAGGCGCTAGTTAGAAGTGGCGCTATAAGTGTTATTGTTATTGACTCTGTAGCTGCTCTTGTTCCTCAAGCAGAAATTGAAGGTGAGATGGGTGATTCTCATGTTGGATTACAAGCTAGATTGATGAGTCAAGCACTTAGAAAATTATCAGGAATTATTAATAAAACTAATACAGTATGTATTTTTATAAATCAATTACGTGAAAAAGTAGGAGTAATGTTTGGTAATCCTGAAACAACACCTGGTGGACGTGCTTTAAAATTTTATGCATCTATTAGACTAGAAATTAGACGTGGAGAACAAATTAAACTTGGAACTAATATAATTGGTAGTAAAGCTAATATAAAAGTTGTAAAGAATAAAATGGCACCTCCTTTTAAAACTTGTACTGTTGATATAATGTATGGTGAAGGTGTTTCTGTTTTAGGAGAAATAGTAGATTTAGGTGCAGAAGCAAATATATTATCAAAAAGTGGTGCATGGTATTCATATAATGGTGAAAAAGTTGGACAAGGTAAAGAAAATGTAAAAGAATGGTTGAAAAAAAATCCGAATATTCGTGCTGAAATAGAAAAAAAAGTAAGAGATTATTACAAAGATAAAGATGTAGAAAAGATAGGTGATGAAAATTAAGAATATTATTCTTAATTTTTTGTTATACTTGACAAAATGAAATAATTCAATTTATAATAAGTATGGAGTAGTAATGTACTCTTTAGTAGAGAAATGGAGGAAATATTTTGAATAGTATTTTAATCTCCATATTGCTAATCGTAATAGGAATTGTTATTGGAATAATTATAATGTTTATATTTAATTATATAAGAGGAAATAATGCTTTAAAACGAGCAGATGATATAATAAATAAGGCTAAAGATGATGTTGAAAAGTTAAAGAAAGAAACACTATCTGATGCCAAAAAAGAAATAAAGCAACTTAAAGAAGAGACAGATAAGGAAATAAAAGAGAAGAAAGAAGAATTAAAAGAAAGTGAAAAAAGATTGTATTCTCGTGAAGAAAGTATAGAAAGACGTGAACAATCACTTGATAATCGTGAAAATTCTTTAGAAGAAAAAGAAAATAATTTAATCAATAAACAAAATGTTATTCAAGACGAAGAAGCAAAAGTGGAGGAAATAAAAAAGCAACAATTAGAAGTACTTGAAAAAATTGCATGTTATACAAAAGATGAAGCAAAAGAAGTTCTTTTTAAGAAAATTGAAGATGAAACATCTTTGGAAATAGCTGCAATGATAAAAGAAAAAGAAGCAGAGGCTAAGTTAACTTGTGATAAGTCTGCTAAAGATTTATTAGTTTCATCTATGCAAAAGTTTGCAAGTGATATAGCAAGTGAGCAAACTGTTACAGTAGTTTCTCTTCCAAGTGAAGATATGAAGGGTAGAATAATTGGTAGAGAAGGAAGAAATATAAGAACAATAGAAGCTGTTACAGGTGTTGATTTAATAATTGATGATACACCAGAAGCTATAGTTTTATCAAGTTTTGATCCTCTTAGAAGAGAAATAGCACGTGTAACTATTGAAAATTTGATAAAAGATGGAAGAATTCATCCAGCTAGAATTGAAGAAATATATGATAAAACTTGTAAAGAAATGAAAGCTAAAATATTAGAATATGGTGATTCAGCATTATTTGAATTAGGACTTACTAAATTTGATCCAGAATTAATTGAATTAATTGGACGTTTATATTTTAGAACTAGTTATGGCCAAAATGTATTACGTCATTCAATAGAGGTTGCATCACTTAGTGGTATAATGGCTGCTGAATTAGGAGAAAATGTAATGCTAGCTAAAAGAGCAGGACTTTTACATGATATTGGTAAAGCAATAGATCATGAAGTAGAAGGTAGTCATGTTGAATTAGGAGCTAATTTAGCAAGAAAATATAAGGAAAATGATATTATTATTAACGCAATAGAATCACATCATGGTGATACAGAACCAACTAGTATTATTTCAGAATTAGTTGCAATTGCTGATGCATTATCTGCAAGTAGACCTGGAGCTAGAAATGATTCACTAGAAAATTATGTTCAACGTTTACATGACTTAGAAAATATTGCTAATAATATTGATGGAGTAGATAAATCTTATGCTATGCAAGCTGGTAGAGAATTACGTGTAATTGTTAGTCCAGAAGAAGTAGATGATTTAAAAAGTTATAAAATTGCTAGAGATATTAAAACAAAAATTGAGGAACAGTTACAATATCCTGGTACTATAAAAGTAATAGTAATACGTGAGACAAGAGCAACAGAAGAAGCTAAATAAGCTTCTTTTTTTCATAAAAAAAAGGAATTAAATTCCTAATATAATTGTTGATACTTGAAAGAATACTATTAATGATACTGCATCAACTATTGTAGTAATAAATGGACTAGCCATTACAGCAGGATCAAATTTTAATTTTTTTGCTAATAAAGGAAGTGAGCAACCTATTATCTTTGCTATTATAATTGTTATTATTAATGTTAAACATACTACAAATGCTATATTTAATTCTATGTTATCTATAAATAATAGTTTAATAAAATTTGCAATAGCAAGTGTTATACCTACTAATATTGCTACTTTAAATTCTTTAAAAACAATTCTAAATATGTCTTTAAAATTTATTTCATTAAGTGATAATCCACGAATAATAGTTACTGATGCTTGACCACCTGCATTACCTGCAGTATCCATAAACATAGGTATAAAAGATGTTAAAATAACAAATTTAGAAAGTGCATCTTCATATCCTTGAATAATTTTACTTGTAAAAGTTGCTGAGATCATTAAAAGTAGTAACCAAGGAATTCTTTTTTTCCAAATTTCAAATGTATTCATACTCATATATGGTTTTTCACTTGGTCTAATTGCTGCCATTTTTTGAATATCTTCTGTTGTTTCATTTTCTATAATATCTACAATATCATCAATTGTAATTATTCCTACTAATCTATTTTCACTATCTACAACTGGAATTACATTTAAATCATATTTTTGCATTCTTTTAGCAACTATTTCTTGATCAGTATTTGTATGTACTGATTTAGGATTTTTTTTCATAACATCATATACTAAATTGTCATAATCAGATATTATAATTTGTTTAATTGAAAGAGTACCTAATAGTTTACGTTCATCATCTATAATATAACAATAATCAATATAATCTTTTTTTGTTACTCTATCTTTTATTTCATCTATAGCTTCTTTTATTGTTATATTTTTTTTGATTTCAATATATTCAACTGTCATTATACTTCCAGCAGAACTTTCTGGATAGTGAAGTAAATTATTTATACTCTTTCTTTTTTCTGGTGTAGTATTTTGTAATATTCGAGTAACTACATTTGCAGGCATTTCTTCCATTAAATCTGTAGCATCATCTGCTGCCATTTCTTCAATTATTTTAGCAGCATCTTTATCAGATAATTTATTAATAATAATTTGTTGTTGTTCTATATCTAAATAGGAGAAGGTTTTCGCCGCTAAATCTTTTGGTAATATACTAAATACTTTTATAATATCTTTTTTTTGTACATAATTTAATATTTCAGCTATATCTATATAATCTAATTTAGATATTTCAGTTTTAAGTTCATTAAATTTTTCTTCTTTAATTATTTTTTTTATTTTGTTTACCATATTAAAACCTTCTTTCATTTTATATATTATATCATGACTATTAAATATGTGAAATATTTTAAAAATGAAAACTTATGTTTTCACTTTATTATTATTAATAGTATGGTCCATAATAGTATGGTGGATAATAGTAATTATTTGTGTAATATGGTTGTTGATAATATCCATGATTATAATTATTAAAGTAAGGTGCTACTAATCCACCTGTAATTCCACCAAGTATAAAAGGGCCTAGAAATCCTCCTAAAAATCTATCTTGATTTTCATCATTTAAAATATAATTTGGATTTTGTTGATATTTAAAAGTAGTGTTATACATTTTAAATCTCCTTTCATAATATGATATGTTATAAATTATAATGGGTGATTATAATAGATTAATAAACATATATTTAATTAGGTGGTTTATGAGTAAAATGTTTGAATATATTGGTTTAATTTCATTAGTATGTTTTAGTTATATTATTACTGAAAAAACATCTACAGTTGCTAAAAATATGGATGAAATAATGATTAATATAAAGAATAATTATATAAAGTATGAGGAAAAATCAATTGATGCTTTAATAAATAATAATGATATTATAATTGGAAACTGTGGTAAATATGTTGATATTAATAAAAGTTATTTAGAAATGAAAAAAAAGGGTATATATGATGATAAATTATATCAATATAAATATGTATATCCTAATATAAGATTAAATAATAACTATGATAAATATATAGTAAGTGGCAGTAGATATAAAAACTATATATATATTTTCATCCATATAGATGAAAATAATAAGTATTTATTAAATAATTATGATTTTAATAATTATAATTTTATTGTAAATAATACATTTTATTTTAATAATTATTCATTAATTAACAAATTAATGAATAATAATAATTCTATATTAATTGAAGAAACTAATTTTAAAGATTTAAAAAAAATTTCTAATCATTATAAAAAAAATTATAACAGTACAATATATTGTTATAATAGAAATAATAATGATAGCTTTTTAGAATTATGTAGTTCTAATGAGAGTGGGACAATTAAAAATATTGATATATATAGAAATAATTACTTATATCATTTAAAAGTTAATTTAAAAAAAGGTAATTTTTATAATTTTTCTTTAAATAAAGAATTAATTAATAGTATAAAAATAATTGATAATTATCTTAATCAAAGAGGAATTTATAAATCTAATATAGATATTAATTTGAAAGAGTGTTAAATTTGTACAATGAAGATTATTTTTATATAATATTCCTGGTGATATTATGAAAAAGCCAGAATTATTAGCACCTGCAGGAAATATGGATAGCTTAATTGCTGCAGTTCAAGCTGGTTGTGATGCTGTATATTTATCTGGAGTTATGTATGGTGCACGTAGCTATGCAGGTAATTTTAGTAATGATGAATTAATAGAAGCATTACATTATGCTCATTTATACTATGTTAAAGTATATGTAACAGTAAATACACTTATATATGAATCAGAAGTAAAAAACTTTATTAAATATATTGATTTTTTATATACTAATGGTGTAGACGCTATTATAATACAAGATATAGGAATGTTTGATTTAATTAGAAAACTATATCCAAACTTAGAAATACATATTTCTACTCAAATGCATATTCATAATTTAGAAGGTTGTAAATTGGTAGAAGAAATGGGTGCTAAAAGAGTTGTATTAGCACGAGAAACTCCTGTTGAACTTGTAAAAGAAATAAAAAGTAATACAAATATTCAATTAGAAATATTTGTTCATGGCGCACTTTGTATAAGTTATTCAGGACAATGCTTTATGAGTAGTTTAATAGGTGGAAGAAGTGGAAACAGAGGGACTTGTGCACAATGTTGTAGACAACCATATGATATGTATATGAATGATAAAAAAATAAATAAAGATAAATATTTATTGAGCACACGTGATTTAAATGTAATTGAAAATATAGGTTCTTTAATAGATATAGGAGTAGATAGTTTTAAAATTGAAGGAAGAATGAAAAGACCAGAATATGTCTATTTAATAGTAAGCTTATATAGAAAAGCAATAGATAATTATATAAAATATCATGAAGTAAATATAACTGAAGATGATTTAAATGAAATGAAAAAAATATTTAATAGAAATTTTACAAAAGGATTTTTATTTAATACTAAGAATAGTGACTTTATAAATAGCTATAGACCTAATCATCAAGGTATAGAAATTGGAAAAGTAATTAATACTAATAAAAATAAAATTACTATCAAATTATTTGATACTTTAAATGTACAAGATGGAATAAGATTTATTGGAAAAGAAGATATAGGTTTAACAATTCAAAAAATGAATATTGGAAATAGTAAAGTATTAAGTGCTAATAAAGATGATAGTATAACTATTTATAGTGATAAAATACCTTGTATTAATGATATAGTAGTTAAAACAACTGATATTAATCAAATAAAAGAAATAAATAATAAGATAAAAAGTAATTTAAGAAAAGATTTAATTGATATTGAATTTGTTGCACATATAAATAATAAATTTAAAATAATTATTAAGGATAAACATAATAATATAGTTGAAGAATATAGTGATTATATTGTAGAAAATAGTATTAATAATCCTACTACTAAAGATAGTATTTGTAAACAATTAACTAAATTAGGTAATACAATATTTAGTATAGATAATATTGAAATTAAAGTAGATGATAATTGTTTTATTCCAGTAAAATATATTAATGATATACGTAGAGATACTTTAAATAAATTAATCGATATTAGATTAAAGAGAAAAAAAATTATATATGGAACATATGATATTGATATTCCAGATTATAATTATGAAAATAAAAAAAGTATTTATTTAACTGATATTAAAAATATAGAAAAATATGAAAAAAAATATGATGAAGTAATTGTAGATTTTAATTCTAAATTAGTAAATAATAATATTAAATTTAAACTACCAAGAGTACAAGAAAAATTAGAAAATTTAAATGGAAATATTTTAATAGGTGAATTAGGTAGTATATATAAGTACTGTAATGGTAAAAATAATATATCTTCTGATTTTTCTTTAAATGTTACTAATTCTTATTCAGTAGCACTACTTCATTCTTTAGGTGTAAATAAAGTAACATTATCAATAGAGATGAATGATCATCAAATACAAAAATTAATTACAGAATATCATAAAAGATATAGTAAACATCCTAATTTAGAGATTATTATTTCAGATATACCAGAAGCTATGATTATAAAATATGACATATTTAATGGTAAGTATAATTCTATGAATAAATATTATTTAAAGGATAAATATAATAATAAATTTAATATAATTAGAAAAAATAATTTGACATATATTTATAACTATAAAAAAATAGTAAAGACTGATGTTAATAAGTATTATGACATGGGAATTAATTGGTTAAGAGAAAATTCTATAAATTTATAGAATTTTTTTTATTAAAAAAAAAGGAAATCTTATACTTATAGATAATAATATAGTAGGAGGTGATAAATATTAGAAAGTATCCATTTACTAGACAGGAAGAAACTAAAGATTGTGCTGCTGCATGTTTACATATGATTATTGATTATTATAAGGGCCATTTAAGCATGGAAAAAATTAGAAAATTATTGAAAATTGATTCTCAAGGCACAACAGCATTTCATATTGTTGAAGGTGCTAAAAAAATAGGATTTGAAGCGAAGGGTATAAAGTGTAATTTAGATGATATTAATGAGGATAATATAATTTTACCATGTATAGCAAATGTAATAATTAATAATACATATAGACACTTTGTAGTAATATACAAAATAGATTTTGATAAAAGAACTCTATTAATAGCAGATCCATCGAACAAAATAATTAAAATGTCTTTTGATATATTTAAATCTATATTTAGCGGAGTTATTATTATTTTGTATCCAAATGATAATATACCATATGAAAACAAAAAAAAACTAAAATTAAATCTTTTAATCTTTATCATAAAATCACATCCTAAACTTATAAAACAATTAAGTATATTATCTATTTTGGTTACGTTTTTTTCTATACTATCTTCATTTTTCCTAGAGGAACTTAATTTATCCATTACTATCTATAATACAAAAGACATAGTTGTTTTGGTTTTATTAATATTTGTTTCTTTATCTTTTATAAAATGTTTAAGTAAATATTTTAGAGAAAAAATTTTAATATATATTAATGAAAAAATAAATTTAAAATTTACTTTGGATACTTTTAAAAAAATATTATTACTTCCTTATGAAGATTATCACAATAAAACTACAGGTGATATTGTCACAAGAATTTTAGATGTTGGAATTATAAAGGAAACGAGTAGTAAAATATTTTTAGTACTATTAATTGATATTCCACTTGCGTTATGCGCAATAGTAATTTTATTAATGTTAAATTACAAATTATTGTTATTAGCACTTATTATTCTTATTTTGTATATAATTGTAATATTTGTATTTAAAGACTATTTTGATAGTTCAATAAGTAAAATTAAAAAGAAAAATATAGATGTAACAAATTATACAATTGAATCCATAAAAAATTTTGAAACAGTAAAAGGTTTAAAAATATTTAATAGAATATATTCCAGGTTTGAAAAGAAGTTTGTTGATTTATTAAAAAGTGATTTTAAGTATGAAAACATGTTGTGTTTACAAAATTTTTTAAAGAGTCTGATTAATGAGTGTGGATTAATTATGATTTATGGGATAGGCGCTATCATAGTTGTAAAAGGTGAATTATCGTTTTCTTCATTGTTAAGTTTTGGAGCTTTATTGAACTATTTTTTTGAGCCTATACAAAATTTAGCAAGTTTAGAATCTGATTTTAGAAAATTAGATTTAGTTTTAGGTAGACTTAATGAGTTAAATGAAGAGATAACATCTAGTGGTATAACTGATGAATTTTGTAAAGGGGATATTGTAATATCTAATCTTAATTATACTTATAATGACAAGAAAGATATATTAAAAGGAATTAGTTTAAATATAAATAGTGGAGAAAAAGTTATCATTTTAGGAAAAAGTGGTAGTGGAAAGTCTACATTAGTAAAGATATTAATGAAATATTATTTAGTAAGAAGAGGGACAATATTTATAAATAATATAGATATTAATGATTATATTGATACTAATGGAATGATATATATTAGTCAATCTGAAAATTTATTTACTGATAGTTTATATAATAATTTAACTTTATATAAGCCTGTTTCTATAAATAAAATTTTAGAAGTAAGTAAAATATGTAAAATTGAGAATATAATTAATAGTAATACTTTAGGTTATAATATGTTAATTGAAGAAAATTCGAGTAATATATCTGGAGGAGAAAAGCAAAGAATTGTTTTAGCACGTTCTTTACTTAATAATTTTAATATTTTAATTATTGATGAAGGATTAAATCAAGTAGATATAGATTTAGAGAGAAAAATACTAAAGAATTTATTTAATAAGTATAAGAATAAAACAATCTTAGTTATTTCTCATAGAACAGAAAATCTTGATTTATATGATAGAAAATTAGTTATAGAAGATGGTGAATTAATTTGTAATGCGACAAAAGTATAATTCTATAGATATATTTAATAATTCTTCAGAAATATATATGAGAAAACCAGAAAGTAGTATTGCTACTTGGTATAACATAGTATTAGTTACTTGCTTTATTTTTTGTTTAATATCATGTCTTTATGAATTTAAAATTTTTAATATTTACTATGCAAAAATAATTAATAATGATGATAATTATGTTTATATGCAAGTTGATGAAGATTTTATGAGTATAAAAAATAGAAACTATTTGAATATTTATGGTGAAGATACAAAATGTAATTTAGTAGAATTTAGTGATAATTATCATATTTTAGATTCCAAAAAATATTGGGAAGTAACATATAAATGTGAACTTCCAGATGAAATTAATATTGATGGAAATCTTATTAAAGTTCAAGTCCAAATGAGAAAAACAACTTTATTTAAAGAATTAGTAAAAAAAATAAGGAGGAAGTTTCAAAATGCAAGAATTAAAAATTGATGAATTAAAACAAGTAGATGGAGGCTTTGCAATTAGTATTGGTACAATAATTACCATTGGATTTGGAATTCCATTTGTAGCAGGATTTATAGATGGATTTGTTAATACATTAGCTATAGATTAATGGAGGTTATTATGGAAGAATTGAATGAAAAAAATTTATTAAATATTAATGGAGGAAGTGTCATTGATCCTGTATTGATAACTTCTTTAATAAGTAGTGCTTCAACATTTTATGATATGGGAAGAAGTGTTGGAAGTTCTATTAGAAAACTTATACATGGTATATTGTATTAATTTTTTGAAAGATGTTATAAAAAACATCTTTTTTCTTTGACAAAATTCGACAAAATATGTTTTTTTTCTTGAAATGGTTTATTAATAGTGCTATAATATTCCTAGCCTGTGAAAGGAGGGGAATTATATGTCAAAGGTAATAGTAAAAAATGGTAATGTTGATAGTGCTATTCGTACTATGAAACAAAAAAATGCTAGAGACGGCCTTCTTAAAAAAGCTCGCGAACGTCAAGATGGATATAAAAAACCAGGAGTTCGTAGAAGAGAGAAAAAAGACGCAGGTATTAAAAATACTAGAAGAAGAGAAAGAAATAATTATTAATATTAATACTAAGAGCTTTTTTAAGCTCTTTATTTGTTATTAAAAGAAGGAGATTTTATGAGAGAGAAAATATTAAAAGATATAATGTCATCAATGAAAAACAAGGATAAGGATAGATTATCAGTATTAAGAATGGTTAAAGGTGCTATACAACTTGAAGAAATTAATAAGAAAAAAGAACTAGATGATAATGAAGTAATTGCAGTTATTAGTAAGCAAATAAAAACTAGAAGAGAATCAATTGTAGAATTTAAAAAAGGTAATAGAAATGATTTAGTAGAACAAACAGAAAAAGAAATTGATATTTTAAATGAATATATGCCTGAACAATTATCTGAAGAAGAAATAGAAAAAGTTATATTAGATGCATTCGATGAAGTTAAACCTCAATCATCTTCAGATATGGGAAAAATAATGAAATATGTTACTCCTAAATTAACTGGTAAAGCAGATATGAGTTTAGTAAGTAAAATAGTTAAAAATAAAATATCTAATATTAATAATTAAGTAAATTCAATGTTTTTGTATTTAATTTATAAAAAAACTTGATACTAATTTAATTTTATGGTAGAATGTAATACAGTGCAATCCGATGGCTTTAAATTTAGTTATGATTACATGGTTAGAAAAGGAGTGTGACATTGTGAATAATTTGTTAGATAAGATTACAGAAAAACAAATTCGTAAAGATATTCCAGATTTTCGTGTTGGAGATACTGTAAAAGTTGATTTAAAAATCAAAGAAACTGATTCTAAAGGAAACGTAAAAACTAGAATTCAATCATTTGAAGGTTTAGTTATGGCTATTAAAGGTTCAAGAATTAGTAAAACATTTACTGTTAGAAAAGTTTCTGGAAATGTAGGAGCTGAGAAGACTTTCCCAGTTAATTCACCAGTTATTGATTCAATTACTGTTGTAAGAAAAGGTAAAGTAAGAAGAGCTAAGTTAAATTACATTCGTAATTTAAAGAAGACACCAAAGATTAAAGAAAGAGACTAGGCCTTTATAAGGTCTTTTTTTATAGGTGATATAATGGAAAATACTGAAGAAAAGAAAATAAAGAGAGAACCACAAGATATTATACTTAAAATTATTAAGGAATTAGTTCCTTATTTAATAATAATTTTTGTTGTTGTAACAATAAGAACTTTTATTGTAACACCTGTTAGAGTAAATGGCGCTTCAATGTATCCATATCTAAAAGATGGTGAAATTTTAGTATTAAATAAAATGGATAAAAAATATAAAAGATATGATATCATAGTTGCTAATGCAGCAAATACTAAAATTATTAAAAGAGTAATAGGATTACCTGGTGAAAACATAGAATATAAGAATTGTAAATTGTATATAAATGGAGAAGAGAAAGAAGATTTTGTTAAAGAATGTATAACGAGCGATTTTACTCTTGAAGATTTATATGGATATGCTATGATACCTAAAGGATACTATTTTGTAATGGGTGATAATAGAAATGAATCATCAGATAGTAGAGATTATAAAATAGGATTAATCAAAGATGAACAAATTCAAGGAAAGGCTATATTTAGA
>JAEEGL015753425.1_pt1 | contig 49058 bp, 40 predicted proteins | sample 9134231 | NCBI WGS metagenome assembly JAEEGL01 (sample SAMN16246548, study PRJNA631951) | gut metagenome | biome: gut microbiome; feature: rumen; material: fiber-attached | host: Bos | place: Iran: Karaj | collected 2018-10 | reverse complement strand
CGTGTTCCAAAGAGTCTATTTGTTTGAAGATACAATTGCTAACAATATTCGCTTCGGAAATCCTGAAGCTCCTATGGAGAAGGTTATAGAGGCAGCTAAAAAGGCTCGCTGTCATGACTTCATTATGAGTCTTCCGGATGGATACGATACTATTATCGGTGAGGGCGGAGCATCTCTTTCAGGCGGCGAAAAGCAGAGAATATCCATTGCCAGAGCCATTATGAAGGATGCACCGATCATTATCCTGGATGAAGCAACAGCAAACGTGGATCCTGAGAATGAGGCGGAGCTCACCAAAGCAATCGAAGAGCTTACAAAGAATAAGACGATCATCATGATTGCTCACAGGCTGAAGACTGTTAGGCATGCAGATCAGATTCTTGTGGTTTCAGATGGTAAGATCATGCAGAAGGGAACCCATGAGGAATTGATGAAGCAGACGGGTATTTATAAGAATTTCGTAAGCGAAAGAAAAGAAGCTGTTTCCTGGAAGATTGCGTGAGAAAAAAGGATTTGTTGGAGGAGTAAGGCTTTTAATGAGAAAGGAAATATAGGATAATAATTCGTAGGAGATAAATAAGGAACCTACGTATATGACTACATCTGAAAAAGTGCTGTTTATACTTGAATCCAATAAAAATATTTACATGTCCGGAGAAGAAATGGCGGGGCAGTGCGGCGTTTCAAGGAATGCTGTCTGGAAAGCCATAAAAGACCTTCGCATAAAAGGATATGACATAGAAGCTATCAGTAACAAAGGCTATAGGTTGGCGGGTAGTACCGATATTATATCCGCCGAGGGGATAAAGGCCTGCTTGCCAAAGGATCTCAGTGAAGCGGATATTCTTGTGTATGAAAGCCTTGATTCTACAAGCGATAAGGCAAAAGAGCTTGCTATGAAAGGTGGAAATCACGGAACAGTTATTGTTGCTGTGACACAGACCGGTGGACGAGGAAGGAAGGATCACACTTTCCATTCCCCGGAAGGTGGCCTTTACATGAGTATTGTTCTGAAACCGGAAAGGCTGAAGAGTACGGATAGCAAGGCCGTTACGTCCTTTGTTGGAGGAGCAGTGATAAGTGCCATAAAAGAGCTCACCGGCATAGAACCCTATATCGATGGCATTAATGACCTGTATGTTAAAGGCAAAAAAATATGTGGAATATTACTTGAGTCCGGAAGCGAGTTTGACAGTAACAGCCTTCAGTGGATAGTGGCCGGAATAGGAATAAACTTTGATTCGGATATAAATAAATTCCCAGAAGACGTGAAAGAAAGGGCATCCAGCCTGTTTGAAACAGGAAAAGCCACAATTACTAAAAATGAGCTTATAGCGAAAATAATGGAGAAAATATTAGATTGTCAACCTTAATTATCAACAAGGTTGACAATCTATTTTTGTTATGCTACCTTCTTATTTGTATTTATGGAATAGGATTCCATGAATGCAAGTATTTACCGGAGGATAAGACATCATGAGTAGTACAGGAGTAGTTAAGACAAGAGAGAATATGAAAGTATTAGGTTTGGTTTATATTGCAATTGGAGCAGCGCTGATAGCAATATGTTCCTGGATAAGCATACCGACAGCAGTTCCCTTTACACTCCAGACCTTTGCTGTATTTTTTGTATTATTGCTTCTTGGAGGTGAAAGAGGAACATTGGCAACACTTATTTATGTGCTGCTTGGAGCAATCGGAGTACCTGTTTTTTCTGGATTTAGCGGAGGCATAGGAATTCTTTTTGGAAATACAGGCGGATACATTTTAGGATTCTTATTTATTGGTCTTATATACATGCTGCTTACGAAGGTTTTCAAAAAGAGTTTGGTAGTTAAGGTAGTGGCGCTGGTTATTGGTCTTGCCGTATGCTATGCGTTTGGAACAGCTTGGTTCATGCATGTTTATATGCGCAGCAGTGGAGAAGTTGGACTGCTTACAGTTCTTGGGTGGTGCGTATTTCCATTCATCATTCCGGATTTGCTGAAGATGGCGCTTGCTGTAGTAGTTGCAAAGAGAATGGGGTCTGCGATACATTAATTTTGTATTGAAGGAAACAATACTTTTTTATCCAAATTAGCACTCTCTATTGACGAGTGCTAATTGTGGTGTTATACCATAAGTAGAACAAAGGAACAGAGAAGACCGTTAGGACTTTAGGTTTCCGATGATCTGAACCCTCCGTCCCAATGCTCAATAACAGTTAACAAATTGTTCTTGTGCAAAGGAGGTAAGCATTATGTTAGCACCTAGTATTTTTGAAGAGACTTTTATGGATGACATGTTTGGATTCCCTTACATGAAGGAATTCGATAACATGGAGAAAAAGCTCTACGGCAGAAAAGCATCAAGGATGATGAAGACCGATGTCAGGGAGAAAGATGATAACTATGAAGTAGTCATTGATCTGCCGGGCTTCAAGAAAGAGGAAATTGAGGTTGAGCTCAATGATGGTTACATCACAATCTCAGCTTCCAAGGGACTTGATAAGGATGCCAATGACAAGAAGGGCAAACTTATACGTCAGGAGCGTTATGCCGGAGCAATGCAGAGAAGCTTCTATGTTGGGGAGAATATTGAGAAAGAGGATGTGGAGGCTACCTACAGACATGGCGTACTCACACTTACGATTCCTAAGAAAGCCCAGGAGAAGAAGCTCCCTGAAAAGAATCTTATAGCAATTGAAGGATAACAGTCGTTTTTGTATCCCTGCCGTCACATCAACGGCAGGGATATTTTTATGTAATGAAATAAGCAGGGCATTTTATTGAGAAAAGTTATCAATTACGCATATTTTGGGGCCAATTAGAATGTGATAAACTAAAGAAGCAAACAAATGCGGGAGGAATTTATCTGCATTTGTTTGTTTTCATTTATGGATACTTAAAATGATTACAGAACAGGAGATGATTATTATGAAGAATTGGCATCATTGCGTATGGTTTTTGGGTGGAGTACTTTTTGGAACAGCAGGTGTAAAGGTGCTTTCAAGTAAGGATGCAAAGAATTGCTACACACATACCACAGCAGCTGTACTTCGTGCAAAAGACTGCGTAATGGATACTGCTAACAAGGTGCAGGAGAACTGTGACGATATTCTTGCAGAGGCAAAAGAGATCAACGCTGAGCGCAAAGCCAAGGAAGACGAGGCAGTAGTTGGAGAATAATCGAATATGAAAATTGTCATTAAACATGAGATAAGTGGACGTATCCGCTTTTCCATGCCCCAAAGACGTTTTTCTTTTGAAGAAGCAGATAGATTACAGTACTATCTGCTTTCTCTTGATGGTGTGGAAAAAGCTACCGTCTATGAGAGAAGTGCTGATGCAGTAGTTGTTTATCAAGGAGACAGAAAAGAGCTTCTTTCCAAGATATGCAGCTTTGATGCTGAATCAGAGGATGTTAAGGCGCTTGTACCTGAGAATACCGGAAGAGAGCTTATGGCTTCTTACAAAGAGAAGCTATTTACAAAAGTGATTCTTCACTATGGATGCAGAGTATTTTTGCCCTCGCCGCTACGAAGGATAAAAGCCTGGATTATGGCTACAAAGTTCATTTACAGAGGACTGGTAAGTCTTTTTAAGCATAGAAAGCTTGAGGTTTCTGTTCTGGATGCAACGGCCATAACGGTATCTCTTTTGACCGGAGATTATCAGACGGCCTCGTCGGTTATGTTCCTGCTTGGAGTCGGTGATCTGCTTGAAGAGTGGACTCACAAAAAATCCGTGGACGATCTTGCCAGGAGCATGGCTCTTAAATCAGATAAAGTCTGGCTTAAGAAAGATGGAATTGAAGTTCAGGTGCCGATTAATCAGGTAGCTCCCGGTGATGAAATATCAGTGCGAGTTGGAAGTGTAATTCCATTGGATGGAACTGTCGTATCCGGTGAAGCCATGGTCAATCAGGCAACACTCACCGGAGCGGGTATACCTGTAGAGAAGAAGGAGGGCGCCTATGTCTATGCCGGAACAGTCATAGAGGAGGGCGATATTGTTCTTAAGGTTGAGAAAGCTTCCGGAGCTACCAGATATGAGAAGATCATAAAGATGATCGAAGAGTCTGAACAGCTTAAATCGGGAGTTGAGTCAAGAGCTGAGCATTTGGCCGACAGACTGGTACCATATACTCTTGGCGGAACGATACTTGCGTACCTGATAACCAGGAATGTGACTAAGGCGTTGTCTGTTCTTATGGTTGATTTTTCATGCGCGTTAAAGCTCTCAATGCCTGTGACTGTGCTGTCTGCGATGCGTGAGTGTCAGGACAACCATCTTACAGTAAAGGGTGGTAAATTCCTGGAAGCTATCGCAGATGCGGATACTATAGTCTTCGACAAGACAGGAACGCTTACAATGGCCACACCTAAAGTTGTGGATGTTGTTACGTTTTCCGGAAATGATAAAGATGAGATGCTGCGAATAGCAGCATGCCTTGAAGAACATTATCCGCACTCAATCGCCAATGCTGTAGTTGCTGAGGCGGCAGACAGAGGACTTGAGCATAATGAAATGCACAGTAAAGTCGAGTATGTAGTTGCTCATGGAATTGCCTCGGACATTGATGGTCAGAAGGTCGTCATTGGTAGCTGGCATTTTGTTATGGAAGATGAGAAGTGCATTATTCCTGATGGCGAACAGGAAAAGCTTGATAGTATTTCCAAGCAGTATTCAAGGCTGTTTTTGGCGATAGGCGGTAAGCTGTCGGCAGTAATATGTTTGGAGGATCCGCTACGACCGGAAGCTCCTGATGTAATTAAAAAGCTCCATGAAGCGGGCTTTAAGAATATAGTCATGATGACCGGTGATTCAAAGCATATCGCAAAAAGAGTTGCCAAAAAAGTAGGCGTTGATTCGTATTATGCTGAGGTTCTGCCGGAAGAAAAAGCCGGATTTGTCCAGCAGGAGAAGGCTAAGGGCCATACAGTTGTTATGATAGGAGATGGCATAAATGATTCCCCTGCACTTTCTGAAGCGGACTGTGGAATAGCCATAAGTGAAGGTGCTCAGCTTGCAAGGCAGATTGCAGATGTAATGATATCAGAGGATGATCTGTATAAGCTCATCACTTTGAAAGAGCTTAGTGGCCTTCTTATGAAGAGGATTCACTTTAACTACCGGTTTGTTGTTGGATTTAATCTGGGGCTAATTGGTCTTGGATTACTGGGAACTATAGCACCTGCAACAAGCGCTACGCTGCATAATGGTTCCACGATAGCGCTGGGGCTTCATAGCATGACAAATCTCAAGAAAGAGGGGGATTAAAATGAAGTATCATAAGTTTTTTGCCTGGGCAACAATAATATGTTTACTGCTTACAATGTATACCGGGTATAAGAAGCAATAAGTAAATTAGAAGTCAATGGGGACGGTTCTTATTGACTGGTCAAGACCAGTCAAAAGAACCGTCCCCTTGACTTAGAAAGAACTGGCCCATCTGTTTTCTTATGACTTCCCCTGACTTCTATACAATTAAGCCTGTGCGAGCGCTCTTCCGAGATCTTCACACTGTGAAATGGCGTCATCATCAGGAGCGTTGTTGGCAATTACTCCTTCACCTCCGATGATGGAAGCGCCTGCAGCAACCAATCGGTCCTGCCAGTCTCTCATCCACTGGCCGTCTCCCCATCCGTAGGAACCGAAAAGTGCCACCTTCTTACCACTGCATTTTGTCTCATAATCAGTCATGAAAGGCTCTACAGTTCCTTCTTCAAGGACTTCTGCTCCCATGGCAGGACATCCGAAGGCGATTACAGCCTCGTTTGCAGCATCTGATGGACTTAAGGAACTAAATGAAGTAACCTCAGCTTCTGCGCCGGCGCTTCTGATGCCATTTGCAACAGCATCTGCCATTGCCTGTGTATTTCCACTTCCGCTCCAAAAAACAACTTTAACTTTACTCATACTTTTGCTCTTCCTTTCTGGGCATTTCATCAAAAACAAATAATGCTCTTGCAATAGAGGTTAGCATATGCTAACATATATTTCAATGTAAATAGCTGATAATCTTTATCATGACACAAAGCATGTACAGAACAGCCCAACTTCAAGGGCTTTACTTTTTGAGGCTGGGTTAGCCATAGCTAACGCAAATCAGAGCAAAAAGGAAAGGAGAAGGACATGGGGGATCAGATGCTGATCAGATTATGTTCGCCAACGCTGGCGGGATTAAAAACGGGGAATCTTTTTACGGTGGATATTGATGACCGGGATGAATTCAATATTGAGGTAAGGGAGTTCAACCACAGACTTTCGGGGAAGGGAATTCGAATGATTCCTGTCAGATACTCGGAAAAGCATGTTCTTATATACCTTTACAGGCCGGCTTTCTTAAAAAGAGATCTTGCCAATGAAGAAGCATGCCGGATTCTAAAGGAAAAAGGGTATTCCTACAGGAATGCGGATCTGTGCGTGGCCGAACTGGCAAGGCACCTTGCAAAAGATAAAGTTTTCCCGCATGAGATAGGTCTTTTCCTGGGATATCCTGTTGCTGATGTGTGCGGATTCATGAAAAGTCCGGAGGAAGGTGTGAAATACACCGGGTTCTGGAAAGTATATGGAGACAAGGATTCAGCTCTTAAAACCTTTGCAAAGTATAAGAAGTGCACGGAAATCTACAGCAAGGCCCATAGAAACGGGACGTCATTGGAGAAGCTTACGGTCGTAAGTTGAGGGGTATATTCGTACTGTACAAATATCTATGCTATTTTTTGTAAAATACACCATATTGTGTATATAGAGATGTTGCTCTACAATATAGTGTATAAATAATCCTAAAGGGAGAAGCCGAAAGGTAATAAGTTTTGGGGGTATATCAAATGAATAGCATAACAAAAACCATGGAAGACATAGTATGTTACTGGATCGAGGCAGTTCATACTATTAGCAAGTTGGAGAAGCTCTCTGTATATACAGATGAGGCAGATCTTACAAACCTTGTTGCAGCAATTGATACAGCTGCAGAGCCTGTACTTGGAATCATGACAGATGCTGAAGACAAGCTTGGTGAAGCCATTGAGTCCGCGATTGAATCCGGAACCGGTGATTTTGGCAAGTATCAGGGCAAGAACATCCAGAATCGTATGGAAGATCTTACAGACATGCTTCATAAGAGATTTAAGGACATTTATGGTCCATCCAAGCAGGAACAGATGGAGAATTTCAACAAAGTTCTCATGAGCTGCATGGACGAGATCTGCAAAGCCGCATAAATATAGTTAGTAAAACTGTGTACCGGTAACTGCGAAGAAAAGAGGGGGGATTGTAATGGCAGAAAACGAAAGCATTACTACTTCAAAGAAAACGGGTATGATGGGGTACTGCCCTATATTACTGGCAATCGCGGCACTGGTTGTAGCTGCAATTGGCCTGGTCAGAGTCTTAAATGTTTACAGACAGATAATCTATATCGGACAAATACTGATCAGCGCATGTTTACTTGTGCAAGGTGGGATTAATCTTAAGAATGGGGAAAAGAACTTTATAAAGCACATACTATATGCATGTGCGGTTCTTGAGGCACTACGAGCAACGATTCTTGTCACCATCGGCGTGAACACCATAGTTGGATATGTGGCAAGATTCATACTTATTGTATTGGCGTGCTGCTGCGTTTTAACTGCTGAACGCGTAGGCAGCGGCAGTGGTGAGAAGGCCGCCGTCGGCATAATAGCTCTGGAAATCGTGCTATATCTTGTGTTCCTGTTTGGATTTCCAGGCATCATGCTTGGCCGCCTTAACCGTTTCCTGCCACTGGCAAGTGTTCTGATCGCAGTAGGTATTTTCGCGTTAGTTAAGAGTTCTTCTTGTCAAAAGCAATCTGCTTGAACAGATTGAAAAGTCCACTCTTGATTGCGTTATTATCATGGTCGGCACCGGTAATTTCATACCATATGTGCTTTGCACCATTTGTTTCAAGAAGTTCGTGATACTGTTTAGGATATGTTCCGACCACGGAATCCCTTGTACCACAGCATATGATGAACACATTCGGCAATGTGGCATCGTCGGCGAATTTCATTTCGTCTTCGGAGATCATGCCATTGTGAGTCATGAATTTATCTGTAGTTGGTACGATTCCGGGGGCTGCGGAAATTGCGCAGACATATCCGAACAGTTCAGGCCTTTGCAGAGTAATGTAAATTGTTTCTCTGCCGCCCATAGAAAAGCCTGCGAGATAAGTGTTATCTCTTCCGGTAAGAACGGAGTATTCGCTCTCAATATGAGGCATAAGGTCGTTAATAAGGTCATTTATAAAGTTATCGTAAGGAAGGCAGCTCTCATTATCAAACCCGGGTTTCATGTTGGGATCTGAGGTGGCGTACATGTTGGGGCAAACAATGATGGTTTCATCAATAAGCCCGTCAGCTGCCATATTCCCTGCGATTTCTTTTATTTTATTGGCTTTGTCCTGGGAAAAAGAGTACTCGTCTCCAAAAATGCCGTGTAAAAGATAAAGAACAGGGTATCCCTTGTCTTTGCTGTAATCTGCCGGAAGCAGAATACTGTAGCCTCTTTCCATCCCACAGGTCTCTGAATAATAGGTACCGTGGGTAAATTCTCCATAGGAAACATTACCTCTTGTAGCCTCATAGGTTACAGGACAACGTTCATCTATCTCATTATTTAAAACAAATTCTGTTTCAGAGGCATTTCCCTCATCCTCTGTCTTGATTCCCGAAGCGAAGGAACTTAAATCTTCATTGCTGTTATTAACGGTCATGTTATTATCCCCCTGAGTATCGGTATTTGTGCCGCAGGCGCAGAATGTTGCGGCCATCGTAATCATTAAAAGTGTTACTAATTTCTTTTTCATATCCTGTTCCATTCCCTTAACAGTGCTATATCACAATTAGCTACAATTATATACATTATGCGGGTTTGTAACAATAAGAAGCTGAAGTTTCAGGCGTGTGACAGATTTGTGATAGTTAGGGTATTATATTTATTGTAGTAAAGCAGCAAACAAATATATTTAAACAAATGAGGGTGAAAATTATGAAAAAGAGAGTATTAGTTACAGTAATCGGATTGGCACTAGCACTTACAGCCTGCGGACAGGCAGCTGAGACTACAGCACCGGCTTCACAGCCAACAGAAACTACAGCGGAAGCTGCACCTGCTGAGACTCAGACTACAGAGACAAGCGAAAACACAGAGAATAGCAATGTAATTACAGATAACGTTATCACAACAGATCTGTTTGAAGTAACCATCCCTGATGAATTCTCAGGTATTTTTGAGGCCGAGGTCAGCGAAGGCAGAGTTGATATTTATCACAAGGCATCAAGAGAAGCAGGATATCCGGGACTTATTTTTGCAATCTGGGCAAGAAAGAGCCCTTCAGAGTATGCAGGTGGTCCTTACTATAAAAAAGGTGAGATCTTTGGTAATGAAGGAGACTTCTATGATGTAGTTAAGGGCGAAGCAACAGAAGTTCAGTGGGACTACAACCAGGATATGCCTGAGGACTTCGACAAGCTTTACAACGCAGCAGACAGTATCATTGAGAATATAAAGGCTACAAACGGCACTTTTGTATACGGAGCCGGAATGAAGGGTGAAGACCTTTATGAGTATCCTATTGCAGCGCTTATCGAGGCTCTTCAAAACGGCTACGATGCAGCAAAGCTTGAGGAAATGGAGTATTCTCCGGAGTACTACGGCATCATGCAGAATAACGGCGAAGATGGTCTTTCAAAGATCGGTTATGCATACATGGATGTCAATGTTGATGGAATTGAGGAGCTCTTTATCGGCGACATGGAGACAGGAGCTGTTTACGATATCTTTACAATGGTAGACAGAATGCCAACTCATGTTATCAGTGGTGGTGCAAGAGACAGATACTATGTTTACAATACATCTTTTATCATGAATGAGTACTCCGGTGGCGCTCTCGAAAGTGGATGGACACTTTACGTCCTTACAAACAACTCAACAGAGCTGTTCCCTCAGTGGGGTTACAAGTATGACGGCTACGAGGATGAGGAGAAGCCATGGTTCAGCACCTACGATCTCAAGGAATGGACTCCAATCACTGAAGATGAGTTTACAGAGGCTCAGAAGGAGACAGAGAGCTATGTGAAGCTTGATTTCAAGCCTCTTTCAGACCTTGCTCCAATTGATTTCTCAGAGGTTGACCTGTCACAGTATGATACCTTCACACAGCTTGTTGACAGCTTAAAGACCGGTATGGGCTATGCTAACGTAAATCTTGATGGAACAGATGTCCTTCTGATTTCCAGCGGATGCTACAAGTGGGACGATACAAATGCTGCAATTGACTCTTCAGTATTCATGTACGATGAGGGCAAGATTGCTTTCCTTGGCACAGTTCAGTCAACAGGCACAGCAAATCCTCTTGCAGTAGCTGACGGCAAGCTCTATGTAGCAGGTCATCACTTTGTAGATAAATATACAGTTAAGGATGGCAAGCTTGCAGTGGCAGAGGGAGCTCGTGAGGAGTTCGATACAGACGGAAATGCAACATACTATGTGGGTGATGAGAAGGTTGAGGATGATACAACCCTCACAAAAATGTTTGATGAAGCCATGAACGCAGAGATTATTGATTTTTCTGTAGTAGGCGGTAAGGGCTGAAGTTCAGATTTTTAGATTTGAATGGTATGCTGATTCAGCAGCGGATCAGCATACCTTTTTTAATGCATTTAAATCAAAGAAAAATCGGAAGAATAAAAATAAACTTCACTTTACAGAGTGTTTGTTGTAAAATAACATGCCGATAACTTTAAGAAATTGTTATCGGCATGGAGGAATTAATGAGTAAAAAGAAGTTATTATGCGGAGTTTTAGCACTGGCTCTGCTTTGCGGATGTGGTAAACAGGTAGCCACAGAAGCTGACAATAAAGAAGATGCTGTCACAGCGGTTTCAAGCGCTGAAGTTGCAGAAGAGACTGAAGCAGTAGAAGAAACTGAAGAAACAGCAGAAGTTGTTGAGCCGGAAGATGACGGTGTGGCGCTGAAGGATCTTTGCAGCGAGTACTTTACACTGGGCGTTGGTATCAATGGAAGTACCCTGGAGAACCAGACCTTGAACATTCCGGAGTACATGGAACTGTCCAAGAAACATTTCAACAGCTGTACCATGACTAACCTGATGAAGAGCTGTTATATTCTTGATCAGTTCGCATCTCAGGAGAATCTTAAGAATGGCAACGAGGAGCCGGCTTTAAACTTTGCATCCATTGATCCTACTCTTAAGTGGTGTCAGGAGAACGGCATGAAGATGCGCGGTCATACGCTTGTATGGCACACACAGGCTCCAAACTGGTTTTTTAGAGAAAACTACACAGATGATGGTGAGTATGTAGATAAGAAGACAATGCTTGCCCGCATGGAGAGCTATATTAAGCAGCTTCTCACACACGTTCAGGAAGAGTATCCCGGAGTTATATATTGCTGGGATGTTGTAAATGAGGCAGTTGACCCTGAAAGTGCAGATCCTGACAGTGATTTCCAGTGCCGTACTAAATGCGGACAGGATCCAAATCCATGGTATGACACTATCGGCCCGGATTATGTTGAGATGGCATTCACATATGCAAGAAAGTACGCTGCGGAAGATGTTAAACTCTTTTACAACGATTACAATACCTATCAGGCTCCAAAGACTGATGGAATCTATACACTTTGCGAATCCCTCAAGGAGAAAGGCCTGATCGACGGCATAGGAATGCAGGGATATTGGGGAATTGATTATCCTCCTACCAAAGATATCAGAAATGCTATCAAAAGATTTTCAGAGCTTGAACTTGAGATTCAGGTAACTGAGCTTTCTGTAGGTGTTGACAAGGAAACTGATGCCATGTTCCAGAAGCAGGCTGAAAAGTATGAACAGTACTTTAAGCTTCTTTATGAAATGGACACCCAGAGTGGCGGACCCGCAAACATAACAAATGTTACTTTATTTGGCCTTGTGGATCACTACCGCGAGGGCGATACAACCAACTCCCGTATCTTTGACAAGGACTATCAGCCAAAGCCTGCTTTCTACAAGATTAAGGGCGTAATGGAAGAACATACGGAAAGTGCTTCTGCTGGGACTGTCTCAGAAGAAAGCACAGAGGTTCAGAGCACAGCTAACGCTTCTAGTAACAGTGCCACTGCGAAGAGCGGTAAAATAGGCAATCCTACCAGGGTTGGCGAAAAAAAGTGGCCAACTCAGCATGAGGTCAAGACCTTCGAAAGAGATGGAAAGAAGATTTACGGCGAGCTATATCGTCCTGTTGGAGATGGCCCATTTCCGGCAATTATAATCTGTCACGGATTTAATTCCAACTGCACAACCGAGCTAGGCTTGGCTTATTTATATTCCGAAGCCGGCATGGTAGTTTACATATTTGACTTTATAGGCGGGGGAAAGGGCAGTCGGAGCGATGGCAAGATGGAGGAGATGTCCGTTCTGACTGAGGCAGCTGATCTAAACATTGTTTTTGACGGAATCAGATCATTGGACTACGTTGATGAGACAAGAATGTTTATCTCCGGAGAGAGCCAGGGAGGTTTCATGGCTACTTATTTCGCCGGAACAAGGCCTGACGATGTAAAGGGACTTATTGCTTTCTATCCTGCGTATGTACTTCAAAATGATGCTTTTAAGATGATAGCAACGATGTTTGATTTGCCTGATACCTTCGAACTTCTGGGGGCAAAAGTTAGCCGCAAATACTTTACTGACCTTATGTCTTTTGACATCTATGAACTAATGACGAACTACAAAGGTAAAGCGCTTATAGTTCACGGTACAGCTGATAACATCGCGCCAATATCATACTCGTATAAGGCGCTCAAGGTATTTCCTGATGCAAAGCTTGTGACAATTAAGGATCAAGGACATGGCTTTGAGGGCGAAGGTTGGAATAAGGCAACAAACGCTGCTTTGGATATGATAAAAGAACTTTGTAACAACTAAACTTTTTTTGTACATGGGAGGGGCCACTTGAACTGGGATTCAAGTGGCCTTGTGTGTTGTGAATATGAAAAAGTGTGTGTGGGGTTCAAGAAGTGGTGGGCTTCTTGATAGTTATATCTTACTTAACGAACCTTAATGCAACCTTAAAAAGTTGTGAATAATTTGTGTCGGCTGACGACGTTCACATTTGAACTTGAAGGATTTCGCCATACAGGAGAAATAAGAGTCTTTTAGTCGCAACTGTTAATATATATTGTCATAAGGACCCGTCCTATACTAATAACATCAACAGACAGACAATCATTACGAAAGGAGGAGCCTGATATGTTGACAATGTTCGTTTTATTTTTAGTATTTGCATTATGCGGAAGACTTTTAGGATTTGCTTTTAAGGTAACATGGAACATCGCAAAGTTCTTCCTGTTCGTAGTATTCCTGCCGGCAATCTTGGTTATGGCAGTACTCGGCGGACTCATCTCATTGGCATGGCCAATACTTGTAGTGGCAGGAATTGTCTTCATTGCTAAGAAGTGCGTTACATGCGCATAAAAGTGTTAAAATAGTAAATAAACCATTTGTCAAAGGAGGGTAAGACATGGGAATCATCTGGGGACTTATTTTAGGAGCAATTGCAGGTTTCATCGGAAGTTATATCATGAAGGAGAAATCCGGTACACTTAAGAACATCCTTCTCGGAGTTGCCGGCGGATTTGTTGGAGGACTTGTATTTAAAGTTCTTGGTATTTCAGCAACCGGCCTGATCGGAAGTCTTGCAGTTTCAACTGTAGGTGCTTGCATCTGCATCTGGCTTGGAAGAAAGCTTATCTAAATAACATACAGACGTCAGAGAGTAGTCATTTTGATAGATGGCTACTCTCTTTTTGTGTATAATGGGCAAAGAATGATTTAAGGAGAAAAAGAACATGAGACTTATTTTTGTTAGACATGGTGAGCCAAATTACGAGAAGGATTGCCTGACTGAAAATGGTATAAAGCAGGCAGAATCTGTAGCGAGAAGACTTGCTGACGAAGCTATAAAGGCCATTTATTCATCTCCTATGGGCCGTGCAAAAGAGACTGCGTCTTTTACAGCAGAGGACCATGATCTTGAAGTAAAGGTTCTTGATTTCATGCACGAAATTGACTGGGGTGACAAAAAACCGGATGCCAAAGAGGATGAAAAGCTCCCTTACGACGGACATCCCTGGACCATTGCCTACAGAGTGCTTGTGGAAGCTCCCAAAGGCAGCGAAAACGTCGATTGGGCAGGACACCACTTTTTTAAAGACAACAGATGCATGGATTACTACGGAAAAATATCCGATGAAATTGATGCATTTCTCAAAAAATTCGGCCTGGTTCGCAAGAATAATCTCTATGAATGCGTGGAAGAAAACAATGATACTATAGCTCTTTTTGCCCATGGGGGATCAGGCGCTGTGATGTTTTCTCATGTTCTGAGCCTTCCATTTCCATTTGTGCTGACAACCCTGCCATATGGTGTTTGCTCGGTATCAATAATTGATTTTTCAGGTAAGCAGGGCGAGGTAGTCATCCCAAGGCTTGAGCTCTTTAATGACATGGGGCATATTGAATCTTTTGTGACCGAGAAATTGCACTTTGAGAAGTAGAAAAATACAGAATTCTTTAAGAATCAGTTCATTTCTTTTGTGATAAAATATACTAAATAACGAGTACTGATTTTTGGTATTTTCATGGAAATGGAGGATGCTTATGTCAGAGCTGCAGATAACACAAATAGATGATGCTTTAAACAGAGTCAATGAACTGGTCCTTAGGGAATATAAGAGAGTAGATACCCATGATGAAATGAAGGAAGTTCTGGGGTATGTGCTTGAGAATCCCGGCAAGATGGTAAGTTCCAAGCTGATGCTTTTGATGTCTGTCGGATGTAAGGAGGAACTGTTAAACAAACTCCTCTATAGTGCTGCTGCGGTAGAGATGGTACATACATCGTCCTTGATTCTTGATGATATAATAGATGAGTCTGAAATGCGTAGAGGAAAAGCTACAGTTCAGGCCAAGTATGGCAAACCAATTGCTATCTGCGTTGCTAACTATATTCTGGCAATGGCTTTCAGTATGCTGGGAAGAAAAGGATTCTCCGACATGGCAGGCGAATTGACTGATATTGTAGAGCATGCCTGCTCGGGAGAGATGTTCGAGAATCTCCATATATACGACACTACAACTACTGAAGACGAGTATCTGGCTGCAATCAAGGGCAAGACGGGCTACGCATTCGGCGGTGTCTGCAGGATGAGCGCAATTATCATGGGCAGAACAGATGATGAAGTCTTCGCAGCCAATCAGTTTGGCGAATGTGTAGGAACTATTTTCCAGATTCGTGATGACCTCATGGACTGGACTATGACGGAAAAAGAGATGGGAAAGCCGGTAAACGCCGACTTTGTCGATGGACTCTATACACTTCCTGCGCTCTATGCATTTAAACAGGAAATCTTTGGTGATAAACTTAGAGAATATGCCAAGAAGGGCAATCTCACCGGTGATGACCTTGAAGAGGTCAGGAAGATTGTCAGTGACGCAGGTGGTATAACATATGCTGCTTCTTACTTGAAGGAGTGTGCAGAAGACGCCAGAAGATATCTCATGGTTTTGCCTGAGAATGACGGCGTTACTGAAATGAGAAAGATCATTAATTCAATGTTCGAAGAATAAAAATAAGGAATTATTTATGGATAACGAAGTATTAAACAAAGAGCAAGCGCATTTAACCAAGACCTATAACAAGCTTTTGGATATGAAAAAAGATCTGCAGGCTCAGATCGATGCTCTTAATGAAAAGGCTGTAGACGACAAGAACGATATCCGTGACAACATCCGTTTCGATTATGCTGATGCGGAGACTACCATGGAGACTCTTGCTGAGATCGAGGTCTGGAATCGCTATATCGATACATATAATGTCGAGAGCAGCTCTTTAGGCAAACGAATTGATACAGTTAACAAGCTGCTGGAATCGCCCTATTTTGCTGAGATTCAGCTTCAGTTTGATGAGGGTGAGGAGCCTGAGAATTACTATATAGGACGTGCGGCCATTTCAGAAAACGGCTATGACCAGATGGTGGTTGACTGGAGATCTCCGATTGCCGAAGTTTATTACAACCAGGAAAACGGACATACCCATTACACTGTGGAAGATAGGGAAATTCCTGTGGATTTGAAGCTTCGCCGTCAGTTTGACATTAAGAGGGACAAACTGATTGCTTATTTTGATACCCAGATTGCTATCGAAGATCCAATGCTTCTGCAGTCTTTATCTCAGTCACATTCGGATAAGATGAAGGCTATTACCACTACAATACAGAAGGAGCAGAACATCGTAATTCGTTACCCGGATGTTCCGGTACTTATGGTAAATGGTATTGCAGGTAGTGGTAAGACTTCAGTTCTTTTGCAGAGAATTGCATATCTCTTTTACCAGAAGAGAAAAACCCTTCGTCCGGATCAGGTGTGCCTTATGACACTTAATCCGGTATTTCGTGACTATATTGACAATGTACTTCCGGATCTTGGTGAGACTAACCCGCTTACGCTTACCTGGCAGGAATTCATGGAGATGGTCAAGGTTCCGTTTACAGACAATGAGTATGACTCCACCATGGATGAGAGTCTTAAGAAAATCCATGAAGTGTTGCCGACGCTGACACCGGAAGAGGATGACTTCTTTGATGTTACCCAGAAGGAAAAGCTGGTGATGTCGAAGAATGATGTGTTTAATGTGGTTAAGAAGTTCAGCCAGTTCCCGTTGGGAGTGCGCCTAATACAGGTTGCTCTGGACGAACTGGAGGAAAGAGCCAAGAACGCCCTAAGAAACATGGAGGACAGCATATCTAATGATTCTGAGGGAGAGCCTAAATCTGAAGAGGCTGATAATAATCGTATAGAGAATGATTTTGGTGGAGCACTGGCAAATATCAGGCACTGCAATTGGATCAATGTGACGAGAATTGCCCAGAGAATACTTGGAACCAAGAATATAACAGCTGCCGAGTGGCTCTACACAAAGATGGAGCTGACGGGACTTTGCGACCGTAACATGCGTTATGTTATGGTGGATGAAGTGCAGGATTATACGCTGGCACAGATGATGGTATTTAGGAAGTTTTTTCCAAATGCCAGCTTTATGCTGCTTGGAGATGAATTCCAGGCTATCAGGGAAGGAACACTGACTTTCGCCAAGATTAAAGAGCTTGCGGATACCGATAACAAAAAGTGTGTTGAGCTGCCTCTTTTGACAAGTTATCGTAGTTCACCTGAGATTACTGAGATGTTTGCGTCTATCCTTCCCGAGGAAAAACGAATGATGGTATCATCTGTTAAGCGTCCGGGAGAAGAGACTTATATTATGGCCTGCAAGTCTGAGAAAGAGTACCTCGCAGAGCTCAGAAAGCTGATAAAGGAGTTTGAGGCTAAGGATGGACTGACAGCCATTATCTGCAGAAACGGATATAACCTTGAGAAGATTAACGAAGCGCTTGGAAATGATGCGCCTAAGCTTATTGGGCAAGAAGACTCGCTGCCAAAGAGCGGAGCATTTTTCATTGAGCTGGCGTTGGCGAAGGGCCTTGAATTTGATAACGTAATTCTGGCAGATGGTGAGGCGGAGACCTATCCTGACGATGAACTTGGAAAGCATTGTCTTTACACAGCTATGTCCCGTGCAACAAGGCATCTTGCGATCCTTTCCAAAGGTGAACTTGCCGGTAATATCAAGAAATAAGTGGCGAGGGATAACGAAATTTACTGCATAAACATACTGAATTTCGTGGTATAATAATATTGATATTACGCACTCTGATTTTCTAAATCCGGAGAATTGGTTATGGTTGTTTATCTGACCAGTAGTTTCATACCGCATCAGGAGAGGGGTTCTTATGAAAAGATGGAACCCTCGGAGTGCTATGGCTTTTTTGATGATCTTAAGTCAGAGTGGCCTGATTCAGCCAAGATTCTTTGTGTTCCCGCCGATCCCGATGATGAGAAAGATACTGAGCTTCAGTTAAAGAGAGTTCTTGATGCTTTCGAATTTAAAGGTCTGCCTGTGAAGGAGACCAAGATACTTAAGAAAGAGTCCGGACAAGCTCTGTCCAAACTTATTTCCTGGGCAAATGTAATATATCTGGCTGGAGGGCATGCGCCTACTCAGCTGGCTTATTTTAGAAACATAAATCTTAGAGAAGCCATCCTGGATTTCAAGGGGATAGTTATCGGTCTTAGTGCGGGTTCCGCTAATGCAGCCTATAGCGTATATTTGATTCCGGAGCGTGAAGGGGAGGCAATAGATCCTAACTTTTACAGATTTTCCGGAGGGCTTGATCTTACAAATATCCAGATGATTCCACATATGAATTATATAAAGGATACAAAGCTGGATCGGCTTGATTATATTAGTGACATCATTATTCCTGACAGTTATGGCAGGCGATTCTATTTGGTTTCCGACGGTAGTTATTTCAAGGTAAAAGATGGAGTGACTACATTCGCAGGAGAAGGCGAAATCATTGAAGACGGCCAGATAAAGCCGCTTAAGCAGGGAGTAATTGTCCCATATATGGGATATTTCGAGCAGACAGTCATAAAAACTCTCCTGGTAGACGGCTATGATCTGGTAGTAAGTGTTCGCAAATCTGATGAGACATGCGAAGTTTATTACCTGACAGAGAGGCTGCAGAGCTACTTCGAAAGGAGCAGATTAAAATTCAGTGATGTAGTAAAGGTGCTGTCTCAGGGCGTAGTAGAGGAAGAGCGAGAAGCGTTCCTTGATCAGATACGAATGCCCGTAATTCTGGGTGAATTGGAGAGCAGAGGTGACTACGTAAGAACTATTCACGTAAATACTCCGGACGGTCGCCGGGCTAAGAACATCCGTGTAAGAGAAGTTCCGGGGTACCCTGAATGGTTCATGATCATCTACTTTGATATTACAACTGCGCTGGATCATGACTGGATGACGGATGAATATGCAAGAACGGGATTTATGGAGAGAGCAAAGCTCTTTATCTCTGAGATGCCTGAGGATGAGCATTATTCCCTTGTATACACAAACGTTAAGGGCTTCAAGGCAGTAAATGAGTTGTTTGGAGACCAAAAGGGAGATATTGTTATCTTCCAGACGAGAGATATCCTCAGAAAACATCTTAAACCGGTTCTTATGGGAAGACTTGAGAGCGACCACTTTGTTCTTATTACCTCGGATGAAAACCTTAAGGATAAGAATCTTAAAGCCATGTGTAGCCACGGCTTTAAGATTGAGAACAAGGATTTTAACTTTGAGATAAGATGCGGCATTTACGCCATTAGAAATACCAATATGGAAGTTACGCAGCTGATTGCGGGTGCAAAGCTTGCCGAGAAGACCATTGGTGAGGGAAAGAGAAATCGTCTGTATGCTTATTACGACGATTCTATGAAGGAAAACTACGTAAAGCAGCGATTTCTTTTATCAGATTTCGAAAGAGCTCTTGCAGACAGGGAGTTTGAACCATTTTATCAGCCAATCGTGGATGCTCAGACCGGAGATATTGTGAGTGCCGAGCTCCTTATCAGATGGAGACACAAAGATCTTGGTATGGTTTCACCCGGTGATTTCGTTCCTGTCATTGAGGAAGAAGGAAAGATATCGTACCTCGACAACTTTATGTTTGAATGTGCGCTGGATTTCATTGCTGCTCGACTCAAAGATAAGAAAAATGTGGTTCCATGCGCAATCAACCTATCAAGAGTAGATTTCTATGATATGGCTTTCATCGAGAGCATTCTTGATCGCATCAAGAAGCACAACATACCCCCTTCAATGGTAAGATTCGAGGTGACGGAGTCTGCCTATGCAGATCTTGAAAATAAGGCATTGGAGCATCTTGCCAAGATGAAGAAAGAGGGCATAAAGATACTTCTTGATGACTATGGAAGTGGAATGAGTTCGCTGTCAATGCTGGAAACTTTTGATTTCGATATCATCAAACTTGATCTTGGATTCATCAGGAAGATTGGAATAAACGACAAGGCAGAAGCTATTATCACATCAACTATTCAGTTAGCTCATGCTATGGGCGCCAAGGTAACGGCTGAGGGTGTAGAAACCGATAAACAGCTTAAATTCCTATTGAATGCCGAATGCGATTACATTCAGGGATATTATTTCTACAAGCCTTTGCCGGAAAAAGACTTTGCGAAGGTATTGTCTTAAAATAAAAGGAAGTGTGAAATTCCGCTAGGCGGGTATTCACACTTCCTTATTTTTCGTTAGCAGCTTTGTGCGCGTCTCTTTTGTTTTCGTACATGCGCTTGTCAGCTAGCAGATACGCTGCATTCCAGCTGTTGGTCATTGTTTCGTGCTTGTATGCATATCCGAAAGCAGCACTTCTCTTGATGCTTGGGTCCTTGCGGTTCATGTCATCCAGCTTTTGTTCTAGCGAGCTGATCAGCTCATCCGCCATGAGGATGTTTTCTTTGTTTAGTATGGCAACAAACTCGTCACCACCTATTCTGGCGATAAATCCCTTGTTGCCGAAGCAGTTATTAAACGCCTTGCTGAAATCTGTTAAGTATTTGTCTCCCATCAGGTGTCCCTGATTGTCATTGACGGTTTTAAGTCCGTTGAGATCTATGCTTATGATACAGTAATCTTCTTTTGATCCGTTCAGGTCGCTAAGATACTTCTCATACCGTGATCTGTTCGGGATATTGGTAAGTCCGTCTGCGTACGCAAGATGGGCCAGCGACTCGTTCTCTTTTTTCTTGGCGTAGGTCTCGGAAATATATACGTAATAGTTGATAAGGGAGGCAAAAACCATGCAGATAGCGCCCATAGGTACAGCCTTTTTGGAGAGCATTATCTGTCTAGAAACACCGGCCAGCTCGAAGTAGTAGAAGATAACATTAAAAATAAATGAGAAAGCAAGGACTGTTTCGCCTGCCAGCTGTATTACCCGTGAAATAGTAGTGTTTTTTGCCCTTATGTCTTTTACCAGTAAAAATACCATGATCGCGCACATTGCAATGGCATCAATTTGGAACAAAATCAGATATTCGTTTATGTGTCCAATCTTAAAAATGTGATATATGATTGGAAGCATTGCGACGCCGGATCCGATTATTGCAAAGAGTAAAAAGATTTTGTCCTTCAGGTAGTTCTGCGTATAACCTATGATCAGATACATGAAGGGGACAGTGGCATACAATGATATATATTCTATCTCTGTCTGGTGGTTATGGGTATCAATAAACATACCCAGGAGGTTGAACTGCGCCAGGAACCAAATTCCCAGTGTGATATAAAGGAGTGATGAGAATATCTGAGCGTTCATTTCCGAGAGGGCACTTCTAAAGCCAATAGCCACAAAGAAGAACAGTAGCCCGAAAATAATAAGAAATACCGAGGATACCACAACGAAGAGGTTATTATAAATTACATATAGCAGTACATCGCGGTAACTGCCGTAAATAACCGGATCAAAAAAGTTGTAAGCCCCGTTTTCAGTGATTGTGAGCTCAATTCCTATAAGAGCGCTTGTGTCTACTGCCGGAAGTGATATGAAGTTATTCTCGCAGCCCACATATTTGCCTTCTTTAATATCATCGAAATGGCTCTCTGCAAAGACCGTTCCGTTGTAGCTTACTCTCCAGGCGCTGAATCTGGATTCAAACATAAGCGTAGGGGCTGTATGGTACTTTAAGCTGCTGACATATCTGGATAACATGATAACGTCGCCTCTTTGAGTTCCATCACCCATAAGCTCTCTTAGATCCGAGAGCTTGATATCAGTAAATTCTCTTCCGTTATATCTGGCGTTCCATCCCTCATTTAGCACATTGACTCTGCTTAGATTCTCAGGTCTAAGCAGATAATTTCCCAGTAGCATAAGGGTTATAAAGGTAACAAAAGAAACTACGAGAAAGAGGATTTTTTTATTCATGGTGCTCCTCCTTCATCTTATACATTCTTTCATCAGCAAGATAAAAGACGTTGTCCATTATTGCATCTTTATCTTCATAGCTGTAAGCATAGCCTGCGGAAGCAGACAATGTAAATTTTTCGGCGCTATTTTGATTGAATTCATCCATAAGCCCCTGGAGCTTTTGGATTGATTCGCTGCAGATAGTGCTAGAAGGGTCTTCAAAGGCAACCAGAAATTCATCTCCGCCGGTCCTTCCGATAATGGAGGCCTTTTCAAAAGCTTTAGTCAGAAGATCAGCGAAAGCTTTGATCATTTTATCGCCTTCGCTATGGCCGTATTGGTCGTTTACAGACTTAAGCCTGTCCAGATCCAGGCTCACAAGAGCATAGGAACCCTTAACCGAGGCAAGGTACTGCATACATTTAGCTCTGTTCATAAGTCCGGTAAGAGCATCTGTGTATGCAAGACCTTCAAGATGCACCTTAAGGAACTGGGTATTCATATGGTCGATTCCATGGAAGAAATAGTAAATAAAGAGGCACATGATAAAGTACAGTGAGCCTACAGTCAAAAAGTTTATATTTGAATAAATGTCGTCTGAATAGGTTTTGTATTTTACGATATTGAATTTTATTATTTCTACAATTGAAAAGAATATAAGGATTACGTAGCCAAGCAGAAGGTAATTGTCTGCATCTACATTCGTGTAGGTTTCAGACTGGACTTTAGCTTTATGAGTTTTGGCTATACCTAATACTAGTGATGGGATGATAATGGCATTCTCAACTAATGCAATTAACTGCATCTGATTAACAAAGCAGTTAAGGTGAATTTTGTTGGTGGCATGCAGGATAAAATATGCAATCGGCATGAGTGCATTGATTGCAAGGAATAAACGCTGTCTTATTGTTGCAATATTGGGGTGAGTCGAATACAGAAGCAGGCTTATCGACAGAGGAATCAGATACAGGGAAATGTATTCTACCAGGGTAAAGAAATAGTCGCGATCACTCATTATACAGAAAATATCTTTGTAGGCATAGGTATACACGCCAAAGACCAGAGATATAAAGGCACTAAAGAGCATGGATCCGCTCTTTTGCTTGGATAGGAAAAGATATACTTCAAGAGCAATCAAAAGACATGCGTACATGATAAAAAAGCCACCTAAAAAGATAGAAAGACGCTGGCGCTGCAGGAAATTTCTTATCAGTTCACGCTTGGTTCCGCAGTAGATTGGGAACATATATCTGAGCACATTGCTTTCTGTAATCTTGAACATGATCTCTATTGATCGTTCCGAGGCCATGTCGTCAAGAGTGATCAGGTGGATTTTCTTGGGAACAAGTTTATCCATATCATCATAAATATGTCCATAAGTGTAAGCGTACTTGCCGTCGATCCTTACGTCTACGGTGGATACGCTGCTTTTGAACATGATGGTAGGTGCATAAATCTGCTGTTCGGGAATTGTATGTGAAAGGATGATCAGATCATCCTTTTTAAGATTGCCAAAGTCGAAATCAGATAAAGTAACATTCTCATAGACCTTATCCCCATACTTAATAGACCAGCCTTCATCAATCTGAGTAATTGACGGTGCCGGCTCAATAAACAGACCGCTTCCAAAGGCCATAAGTATTAACGTAACCATAAGCAGAAGCAGCGGGAACATCGCTATTCTTTTGGGATCGGTTCTGTTGTTCATGGTACTTTACCTCACCTTATATTATACCAATAAGGTGAGGCTAAGAATCATGACGTTATCATTATTTAGAAAAATTTTATCCGTTAAACAAAATCTTCTCTCATAGGGGTAAAGGTGTCTATGAGCGTGCCTTTTTCCAGGCAGACAGTGCCGTGGGGAAGATCCGGAGGCACTACAATCGAATCACCTGCTGAAAGAACTACGGTTTCACCTTCTACGGAATACTCAAATTTACCGGATAAAACGTAGGTGCACTGGGTGTGAGGATGAGTATGAACTGAGCCCTCTGCGCCTTTTTCAAAGATTACTTCCACAGTCATCAGATCTTTGTTATACGCCAAAACTCTGCGCTGAACACCGCCTCCAAGGTCCTTAACGGGTATTTCTGATCTTATTGCAACATTTGCTTTCATGCATTGGTCCTCCCTGTTTTTTTGATGTGGATAGGCATTATTGTCTATGATTAGATATTACGTGGAACGGACAAGGCTTACAATAGCAATGTTAAAAATGTGCTATCCAATGCTAAGAATGTCCGATTTTTTCATATATGACCTTCGAATATAATGACATTGTCAGAAATTGGTCTGGCAAAAACATTTATCTTGCGCGTTCTGCGCACAACAATGTAAGGGAGGTTTGTAATGAAAAGAAGATTTTTATCTGTACTACTCACAGCAGTAACCGTTTTGTCTATGACAGCCTGCGGTGTAACTGCTCCTGAAACACCCACAACAACAACTGTAACATCAGAGGCTCCGGCTGCTGAGACACAGGCTGCTGAACCTGCTACTACAGAGACAGCTGCTGAAACAACCGAGGCAGCACCTGCAGCTGATGCAATCACTCTCGTAATGGCAGAGGTTAACCCACTTGATACTATCGTTGGTATGACTGACCAGAAGTTCAAGGAAGAGGTTGAGGCAAGATCAAACGGATCTATCATCATTGACCTTCAGGCAAGTGGTGTTCTTGGATCAGAGAACGACGTTCTCGATACAATGCTTGGTGGCGGCGGAACAATCGATATTTCCCGTATTTCAGCTTTCGCTCTTACAAGCTATGGCGGACAGAAGTCAATGCTTCTTTCACTTCCATATATCTTCACAAGCCGTGAGCACTTCTGGAAGTTTGCCACATCAGATCTTGCAAAGGAATTCCTTGAGGAGCCTTCAGAGAACGGTAGCGGCGTAAGAGGTCTTTACTATGGCGAGGAAGGTTTCCGTCATTTCTTCACAACATATGAGATTTCCGATATCAATTCTTTCAAGGGCAAGAAGATCCGTGTTTCTAACGACCCTGTTATGAATGGTCTTGTTGAGGGACTTGGAGCATCTCCTACAGTTGTAGCTTTTGGTGAGCTTTATTCTGCTCTTCAGACAGGCGTTGTTGACGGTGCTGAGCAGCCTATCGCTAACTACAAGTCAAACGCTTTCCCTGAGGTTGCACCTTACATGATCCTTGACGGACACACACTTGGCGCTATCCAGGTTATCATCACAGACGAAGCTTGGAACAAGCTTTCAGCAGAGCAGCAGGATATCCTTGTTGAGGCTGGTAAGGTTGCATCAGCTTACAACCGTGAGATTTCAGAAAGCAAGGAAAAAGAAGTACTTGATGAGCTCAAGGCAGATGGCGTTACTATCATCGAAGTTGAGGATATCACACCTTGGCAGGAAGCTGTTAAGCCTGTAATCGAGGAGAACATCAAGGGTCTTGAGGATTACTATCAGAAGCTCGTTGATCTTGGAAAGTAATTCTTCGGATTTCCATGAAAAATAATAAGGCAAAAACCACGCGTATATCAGAAAAGAGGTTATATGAATTCTTTCTTTAAAACGGTGGATAAGATAAGGCCTTTATATGATGTGACCTACAAAGTAATGTTGCTTATTTGCAAGCTCTTGCTGGTGGCGGACATTCTGATCACCAGCATGAGCGTGCTTGGAAGATACGTTTCTTTTGTACCAGATCCGGCGTGGAGTGAGGAGATAGTCCTCACTCTCATGTCATATATGGCAGTATTGTCAGCGGCTCTGGCTATCAGACGTGGCGCTCATATTCGTATGACAGCCTTCGATATCTATCTACCTAAAATAGTTACCAAAATATTGGATCTTGTTGCTGATGTTTTCATTATGGGGTTGGCAATTGTTATGCTTACCGTGGGATGGAAATACGCAATGACTATCGGCAGCAAGGGTACCTACGTTTCTCTTCCCAAACTTTCAAGATTTTGGATGTATTTCCCTATTCCGGTTGCAGGATTTGCAATGATAATCTTCGAACTGGAAGCGATATACAACCACATAAAGGGATTTTTTGTAAAGGAGGAGGATAAATAATGACTGCGAATACAACTGCCATTGCGATATTGCTTATAAGCTTTCTCGTAATGATTTTCCTAAGATTTCAGATTGCGTATGCTGTAGCGCTGTCATCAATCTTCTGCCTTATGTATCAGGGACTTCCGCTTACTACTGTCTGCCAGCAGATGGTAAAGGGTATCAGCTCTTTTAGCTTGATGGCTGTGCCATTCTTTATTACCATGGGCTGCCTAATGGGATCTGGCGGAATTTCAGAAAAATTGATTGATCTGGCAAATGCCTGCGTTGGCTGGATGACCGGAGGAATGGCCATGGTTAATATTGTGGCATCATATTTCTTCGGAGGAATTTCCGGTTCAGCAGCTGCAGATACAGCATCCCTTGGAAGTATCCTTATCCCTATGATGGTTGATCAGGGATACGATGATGATTTTTCAACAGCGGTTACTATAACTTCCTCCTGCGAGGGCCTTCTTGTTCCTCCCAGTCACAATATGGTCATCTATGCAATGAGCGCAGGAGGAATATCTGTTGGAAGCTTGTTCCTGGCAGGCTATATACCGGGAGCACTTCTGGCAATCTCGCTGATGATTGGTTCCTACATCATCTCAAAAAAGCGCCATTATCCAAAGGGAGAGGCGTTCAGTATTAAATCATTTATGAAACAGCTTGGTGTTTCTTTCTGGGCTCTGGCTGCAGTTATCATAGTTGTTGTAGGCGTTGTTGGTGGTGTGTTCACCGCCACAGAGTCAGCAGCTATCGCTGTAATCTACAGCCTTGTTGTCAGCGTATATATCTACAAGGGACTTGATTGGAAGGGAGTATGGAAAACACTTGAACAGTGCGTTGACACACTTTCAATCGTTCTTATCCTTATTGCTACATCAAGTATCTTCGGATACTGCCTGACAACACTTCATGTACCGGATCTTGCTGCAAACGCAATCATCGGACTCACAAGAAACCCTGTGCTTATCGCACTTCTTTTGAACCTAATTCTTCTGGTACTGGGATGTATCATGGATATGGCACCGATCATCCTGATTGCAACACCTATCCTTCTTCCTATCGCTACATCAATTGGCATCAATCCGATACAGTTTGGTATAATGATAGTGCTTAACTGCGGTATCGGACTTCTTACACCTCCTGTAGGTGCAGTATTGTTCATTGGTTCAGCGGTTGGTAAGGTTAAGATGGAGAGAGTAGTTAAGGCTACATTGCCATTTTATCTCTGCATGATCATAGTTTTGATGCTCCTGACCTTCATTCCTGAGATCAGCATGTTCCTGCCAAATCTCATTATGAAGTGATGGGCTTGATTGAAATTAGTAAGGACTCTGTATGGAATATAAGTATAGAAGCGATGTGAAGGCGGCTGATCTGTGGCTTATGGCCATGAGACGCACCTACAAATCACCTGCCGGAATAGTTAATATCATATTTACTATGGCGATGGTTCTTTTGACAATAAGATTCTGGGGCACAGCCTCGGAGCTTATTAGATCGCTGATGCTGTTTGGATGCATTCTTTTCCCAATTATTCAGCCTCTGGCTGTTCTTGGAATGAGCGCCAAGCAGCTTGAGGATATGCCCAAGAACCTGGAGCTTAAGTTTAATGACAGAGGCGTTTCGGTAACAACCGGAGAAAAGAGCGAGACTCTGCCCTGGAGGCGGATCAAGAACGCCATCAGACAGAGGAACATGATCGTTATCATGTCCGATGACAGACATGGTTATATGCTTACCAACAGGGTTTTGGGCCGGGAAAAAGAGGAGTTTTACAGCTTCCTCTGTGATAAGATCAGAGCCCAAATTTAATAGAATTTACAAAAGGGCAGCGTTATAATTATTTTCATAACTATAACGCTGCTTTTCTTTGGAACGTATGAAAAAAGTCAGGACTATTTGGGAAACTCTCACCATCAAAAACAAAATAAGGGTGTTTACCATCAGCGCGTTTGTTGGCATTGTCGCAGCGCTTCTTTTTGATGTCTGGGTGGTTAAGCTCTTTGTCATGGAATTCAACGAGATCATGGAGGATAACTCAAAAAGCGGAGAGATTGTCACCACCATTAACCGAGAGATTGAGGATTTTGACGCATATATTCGTGATACCGGAGATGTGGATGATGTTTCCTGGGAAAAGAGTAAGACTGCCACTCACGACGCTATCTATGCAATTCCTTTGAACTATGCCCATCTTGGAGATAACAGATACGCACAGTTACAGGCACTTAGATCTGCCTATGAGGTGTATAGCAGCTACAGGAATCAGGTGATAACAGATCACAATTCCGAGAGTATGTATGTGTCCAAGCTCTACAATGTGTACAGCATGCAGAAATACCTTGCAGAGTATGCCCAGAGATTTGTTGATTCAACAATGCTGGAGGGAAATGAGAATTACAGACAGCTCCTTCCGGTGGTGTTCCGAGTACCGTTTATCATCGCAGGACTGAGCCTTCTTATAATTATTCTGATCCTGCAGGTGTCTCAGATGCTCAATAAGAGCGTTACACAGCCGGTTTTGAAGCTGGCCCATGCATCTCAGAGGATTGCAGGCAACGACTTTTTTATTGATGATGTAGAAGTAGACAACAAGGATGAGCTTGGAGACATGGTTGCAGCCTTCAACAAGATGAAATTTGCCACAGGTGAATACATCAAGGCAATGGAGGAAAAGAGGGAGGCACTGGATCAGCTCCATGTTCAGGAGATGGAGAATCTGGAAATTGAAAAGCAGCTGGAGACGATCAATCTTGAGCTGTTAAAGAGCCAGATAAATCCGCATTTTCTTTTTAATACATTGAATGTTATAGCGGGAACCGCCAATTTAGAGGGGGCGGAGACGACGGAGCAGATGATAGAGGCTCTTAGCTCGCTTTTTAGATATAATCTTAAGACACAGGCAAAAGAAGCTCTTTTATCCCAGGAGCTGAAAATTTCAAGGGATTACATGTATCTGCAGAAGATGAGGTTTGGCGCCAGGGTCGATTTCGACATAGACTGCGAAGTGGATGAGAACAGGTTTATTGTGCCCACCTTTACGTTCCAGCCTCTTTTGGAAAATGCTATGATCCATGGGATTTCACCGAAAGTAGAGGGCGGAAAGATAACTGTCTGGATCAGAAGTCAGGATGACAGGCTTTTGATCGATGTTGCGGATACCGGTGTCGGAATGGATGGGGAAACCCTTGAAAAGATCAGGAAGCAGCTTCAGGTAGGCGAAGATACTCTGATAGATGCAGATATCGTGGGAATCGGCCTTGGAAATGTAAGCCGCAGAATAAGGGCGATGTACGAGAGCGGAAGCCTAGAGATCGACAGTAAGGAAAATGAAGGAACGACGATAAGGATCAGCATACCCTTGCATGGAGTGGACAACTAGTGGAAAAATACAGGATTCTTGTAGCAGACGACGAGCCTATTGAGAGGCAGGTCGTGAACAAAAAAATAATGGGATTCTTTCCGGATCAGGTGGAGATAGTGCTGGCGGAGAACGGTCTTCAGGCTGTGGAGCTCTATGAGGAAAACAGATGCCAGATTGCGATCCTTGATATTGCCATGCCCGGAATGACAGGGCTTGAGGCTGCTAAGGTAATCAGAGACAGGCATAAAGACGCGGGGATTATCTTCCTGACGGCCTATGATGATTTCGGATATGCCAAGAAAGCTATTGAAGTTAAGGCGCTGGATTATTTGCTAAAGCCGGGCTCCGATGAAGACCTGGTTAATGTGCTTGAGCAGGCCTTTATGCTGTGTGATGCGGCAATCAAACAGAACCGGAAAGAAAGTGGTGAAAGCTCAGAGGCTAAAACTGAGCTGGGAGATCATGCCAGCTTGGAGGAAGGCGGGGCTTCGAGAATCAATACGGATGAAGATAATCTGACGGAACCCAATGTTTTTATTAGAGAAGTTCGCAGTTATATTGAGGCGAACTACAGGGAGGATATTGCGTTACAGGATATCGCGGGAGTTTTCGGTTACTCGGACGTGTATTTCTGCAAGCTCTTTAAGCAGAACTTTGGGATGAATTTTATTGCATATTTGAATGAATACAGGATGGAAATTGCTAAAAAGTTATTGGCTGATCCACAGATAAATATCAAGGACATAAGCATAAAGGCCGGTTATCGTGATGCCAACTACTTTACAAGGCTCTTTAAGCGGAAGACGGGGAAGACTCCTAGCGAGTACAGAATGGGAGAGATTGGATCATGAAGAAAAAGATGCTATTGATTGTCATAGCTCTGATCCTGGCAGTTACTGTTGCTCTCAGCATTTCACTTCTGGTTTTTAAGTCGGGAAAAGAGGTGGATAATCCTCCGGAGTATGTGTTTTTGTACGCGGAGAATCAGGTAGAGGACTATCCAACCACTGCCGGAGCATACAGATTCGCTGATTTAGTTTATGAGAGAACCGGAGGCAGGATCAAAGTTTTAGTTAAATATGGAGCCGAGCTTGGAAGTGAGAGCGAGGTAATCGAGCAGATGAGCTACGGCGGAATTGCCTTTGCCAGAGTTTCTTTGTCTCAGATAGCGGAATTCGTGCCTGATATGAACGTGCTCCAAATGCCGTATCTTTATTCAAGTTCCGAGCATATGTGGAGAGTTCTTGATGGAGAACTTGGGGATGAGTTCCTCAGAAAGCCGGAGAGTTACGGAATAGTGGGCCTTTCCTGGTATGATGCCGGCGCGAGAAACTTCTATAGTGTGACACCTATAAAGACTTTGGATGATCTTCAGGGAATGAATATAAGAGTCCAGGAATCAGCCATGATGGCAGACATGGTGTCTGCTCTTGGTGCAAATCCATCCAAGATTGTGTACTCAGAGGTCTACTCTGCAATTGAGCAGGGACTCGTGGACGGGGCGGAGAACAACTGGCCATCCTACGAATCCATGAGGCACTACAAAGTGGCAAGATACTACACAATTGATGAGCATACGAGAGTGCCTGAGCTGCAGATCTGTTCCAAGGCAATCTGGGAGAAACTTGGCGATAACGACAGGCAGATTCTGATTGACTGCGCCAGAGAATCGGCCTTATACGAGCGCCAGCTTTGGGCAGAAAGGGAAAAGAGCTCCAGAAAAGTCGCTGAGGACAGCGGTATTACGGTAATCGAGCTTTCAGCCCGGGAAAAAGCCAGATTCAGGGATGCAATGTCAGAAGTTTACACCAAATACTGCGGCGATCAGATGGATATGCTGCAGAAGATTATGAACTATTAAATCTTTGGAATTATTGGGCTATTTGATAGAATAATAGCATGAGTGGAACGAAGAAAAACGCATTTATCGCAATTGATTTAAAATCGTTCTATGCCTCGGTGGAATGTCAGGATTTAAGCAGAGATCCCCTGACCACCAATCTGGTTGTTGCTGATAGAAGCAGAACGAGTAAAACAATTTGCCTGGCAGTATCGCCGAGCCTCAAGAAATGGGGCATTCCCGGTAGAGCCAGGCTTTTTGAAGTTGAGCAGGCGGTAGAGGAAATAAACAGGCAGCGTCTCAAGGACGCTCCAGACAGGACATTTACCGGAGAGTCCGATGATGATCGGGAATTATCCCAAAATCCATCGCTTAAGCTGTCTTTTATCGCGGCTGTTCCGCGGATGGCAAGATATATTCAGGTCAGCACACAGATATACAAGACGTATCTTAAGTATGTGGCGCCGGAAGACATTCATGTTTACAGTATTGATGAGGTTTTCATAGATGCCACCAAATATCTTTCCATATATGGCAAGACTCCGAGACAGCTGGCCTCCATGATGATACGGGATGTCTGGAATGATACGGGAATTACAGCTACAGCAGGTATCGGAACAAATCTGTATCTGTGCAAGGTGGCAATGGATGTTATGGCAAAGCATGTGGATCCTGATGAAAACGGTCTTAGAATTGCTGAGTTGGATGAGATCAGCTACAGGGAACAGCTCTGGGATCATCAGCCGCTAACTGATTTTTGGAGAGTTGGAAGGGGTTATACCAAGAAACTGGCATCACTTGGGCTTTACACCATGGGAGATATTGCAAGGTGCAGTCTGGGCGGTGACAGAGAGTTTTACAATGAAGATCTTTTGTATAAGGCATTTGGTATCAATGCCGAGCTTTTGATTGATCATGCCTGGGGCTATGAGCCCTGTACAATGGAAATGATAAAGGCTTACAAGCCGGCTAATAACAGTCTGAGCCAGGGACAGGTTCTTCACTGTGCCTATACTGCAGATAAGGCCAGGATAGTGGTGGCTGAAATGGCTGATGCACTGGCAATGCAGCTGATGGAGTCGGGGCAGGTTACGGATCAGATCACGTTGTATATCGGATACGACAGAGAAAGCCTTGAAAATCCCGAAATCCGCAAGAAATATCATGGCAAGGTCACGAAGGATTACTACGGAAGAAGTGTTCCGGAGCATGCCCATGGAAGTGAGAATTTAGGAGAATTTACCTGCCTTTCAAGACTTATCACAGACGCAACACTAAAGATATTTGATGAGCATGTTGATCAGGACCTGCTAATTAGAAGAATCAATATCGGTGCTATGAATGTTCTTAGCGAAGGCAGAGCCAAAGAGCAGGAGAAAGAGGAAGCAGGTTATGAGCAGATGAGCCTTTTTGTAGATTACTCCAAGAGGGATGAGGAGGAAAAGGCTCGTAAAAAGAAACTGGAAAAAGAAAAGGCTCTTCAGGAGGCAACTTTACAGATTCAGAAGAAGTTCGGAAAGAATGCAATCTTGAAGGGACTCTCCTTCGAAGAAGGAGCCAATGCACGAGATCGTAACAATCAGATTGGAGGGCATAAAGCCTGATCGCGGGCTAAGTATCCGGCGCTTGCCAGGTGGATTATAGGAGTAAGGGACACAGGATAATGGGAATCGAAAAGTATGCAGATATCATACATATGGATAGACCCGTTTCAAGGCATCATGCACCGATGCCATTGGAGAACAGGGCTGCGCAGTTTGCGCCTTTTGCGGCGCTTACTGGCTATGACGATGCTATAGCAGAGGCTGCCCGGCAGAATGAGCTTAAGTTTGAAGACAATGAGAAGGAAGAATAGTTATATAACATATATGTAATGTATAACACACATTTGCGGTTTATGAAGGAGATTGAACAGTGAGATTTGACCTAAAAGGAGAATGGGAATTATCTACGGAAAAGTTTGGGAAAACAAGCGTGAGCTTGCCCGGAACCCTGGATGAAAATAAAGTGGGTGATCCGGACATTGTAGCCAAGCCCTGGCATCCGGACGTTGAGGATAGAAACAAAGAGCTGAATAAGTCAATGGAGGAGAACAAGGTAATAACCTCGAGACTTACCAGAAACTATACTTACGAGGGGGCTGCGCATTTTTCCAAAACTTTCGATGGGGACATAGACGGGAATAAGAGGTATTTCCTGGTTGCAGAGAGGTCACGAGCACTAAGCCTTAAGATTGATGGGGAGCAGATTCCCTGCATTTCTGGGAGCCTTAGCACACCCTACAGGTTTGAGGTTACCGGCAAACTTCGCAATGGAAGCCTGATTGAGCTTACTTCAGACAACACCTATCCGGGCCTTCCTTATAAGGATATTGTCTTTTCATCGGCAGCTACAGACGAGTCCCAGACCAACTGGAATGGACTTATCGGCGACATATATATTGAGGAAAAGGAAAAGAGTTTTATCTCAAATGTTATCGTATACCCCTTGGGAGAATCACTGGAGATCAGCGTGGAGCTTTCTCTTGATAAGAGTCTCCAGAATGTTGCGATAAAAGTTGTGGGAGACTGTCTTGAGAAAGAGGCTGTTTTCAGAGGAATAGGTGGTGGACTTGAGGAGGAAAGTGATACATTCACTGTCAGGCTTCCCAAGATCCCACTCAGCGAGGCGGCTTTTTCCACTAAATGGGATGAGTTCGAGGGCAACCTCCAGAAACTGGAAGTGAGCCTTATTGGGAGAGTCGGGCAAATTGAAAATCTGTCAGGAAGCATCTGTAAAAATGAATCGAATCTCCGTGGAGTCTCAGCATGTGAGGGGGCGGCAGACGCGGTACTTGCAAAATACATGGCCACATTCGGTGTGCGGACATTTTCTTATGATGATGGTGGAAGACTCACATTGAACGGTCGCAGGATTTTCCTGAGGAGTGAGGCAAACTGCGCATATTTCCCTGAGACCGGACATCCTCCTATGGATGAAGAAAGCTGGGAGAAGATAATTAAGACCTATATGGAATATGGCGTAAACTGCCTCAGGTTCCATTCCTGGTGCCCGCCTGAAGCAGCTTTTTGCGCAGCTGACAAGCTGGGAATTTTGATGCAGCCTGAACTGTCCCACTGGAATCCAAGGGAAGCCTTTGGTAGCCGGGAGAGCAGGCAGTACTACGAAAATGAGATGAGGGAGATTCTCAGAAACTACGGCAATCACCCCTCTTTTGTGATGCTCACCTGGGGAAATGAACTTCAGGCAGATGAAGATGGCATAAAGGAGATGCACAGGCTCATTGATCTGGCTCACAGGTTGGATAAGACAAGGCTTTTTGCCTGGGGCTCCAACAATTTCTATGGCGCCAACGGAACAGATGCAAACAGCGACTTTTTTACCTCAGCCAGATACAAGGACAGACATATCCGCGAGTCAGGAAATAAGGGCATTTTCAATACCCGCTATCCTTCGACAAAGTTTGATTTTGAATATGTGATGGAAGATCTCCGCAAGGAGTACGATAAGCCTGTGTTCAGTTTTGAAGTTGGTCAGTATGAGATCTTGCCTGACTTTGATGAACTTCAGGACTTCAAAGGCGTAACCAGAGCTGACAACCTGGCAGTTGTCCGTGACAGGGTAAAAGAACTGGGAATAAGCGACGAAGAGTGGAAGAGACGCGTTAACGCCACGGGAGAGATAGCTCTTTTGTCATACAGAGAAGAAGTCGAGGCGGTTATGAGAACTGAGAGCATGTCCGGAATATCACTTCTGGGACTTCAGGATTTTCCCGGCCAGGGAACGGCTCTTGTCGGAATGCTGAACTCGCACTTAAAGAGAAAACCCTATGATTTCGCGAGACCGGAGCGTTTTCATGCATTCTTTAGAGAATCGGCGCTGCTGGCTCTTTTGCCTAAATATACATATACAAATGAAGAGACGCTGGAAGCGGAGATTAAACTGGTAAACTACGGCAAAAGAGATCTGACCGGAGAAATTGTGTATCGGTTGGTAGCTAGTGATGGCTGTGAATTTGCAGCCGGGAAGATTGCGGATGACGGAACAATAAAAATAGATCTGTCGGATGTGGCAAAAAACTCCAGATTTGATCTTGTTCTTGCGCTGGGCGAAGGCGAGCTTACAAACACTTATCCAATCTGGGTTTATGTGGACAGGAAGCCGGTTTGCCCTGAAAGTATTTATGAGACGGAATGCTTTGATGACAAGGCTAAAGAAGTTCTGGCAAATGGTGGAAAAGTATATCTGACACCGCCTTCAACCAAGGAAGCGATGCCAAATTCTATTAAGGCGCAGTTTTCCACGGATTTCTGGTCGGTAGGAACCTTCCCGAATCAGGAAGGAGCCATGGGGCAGCTTATAAACTGTAAGCATCCTATTTTCGAATCTTTCCCGACGGAAGGGTTTACCAACTACCAATGGTGGCCGATGGCCACTCAGAGGGCTCTAATACTGCCTGAATATATGGACGCAATAGTCACAGAGATGGATTGCTACGCTTACTTGAGGCCTATGGCGCAGCTTATGGAAGTAAAATGCGGAGGAGGAAAGCTTATGATTTCCTCCATGGGACTTCAGAATCTGCAGCAGTATCCTGAGGCTCGAGCGCTGGTTTACAGCATCTATGAATATATGGATTCGGAAAAATTTGAACCTGACAAAGAGATAAAAGTTGACTTTGTAACTTCGATGTTTTAGTCTGTTGAATTATAAATAATCGTGTTATTATTTAGAAGGGTAATTTTATGGCAAAAGAAATTTGGCAGCCGGGAAATATGCTTTATCCAATTCCGGCGGTTATGGTCAGTTGCCAGAGACCGGGCGAGAAGCCTAACATCATAACAGTTGCATGGGCTGGGAATGTATGTAGTTCTCCGGCGATGCTTTCCATTTCAGTAAGGAAGGACAGGCATTCCTATGATATTATCAAGGAATCTGGGGAGTTCGTTGTAAACCTTACAAATGAAGAGCTTACCAGAGCAACGGACTGGTGCGGCGTTCGTTCAGGCAGAGATTACGACAAATTCAAGGAGATGAATCTTACACCACAGGCATCTACTCACGTATCAGCTCCCGGAATTGCGGAAAGCCCTGTAAATATCGAGTGCAAAGTTCATTCAATAATTGAACTGGGCAGTCATGATATGTTCATCGGCGAGGTTTTATGCGTTACAGTTGATGACAGATTCATGGATGACAAGGGGCGATTCAACCTTAAGAAAGCAGGACTTGTAGCCTATTCTCATGGCGAGTATTTTAAACTAGGGGAAAAGCTTGGGAAATTCGGCTATAGTGTTGCAAAACCAAAGGGCAAATCAAAGCCCAAAAAGAAAAAGAAATAAAAAAGTATTGTTAAAGGGGACTACTATGGGGGAAGTATTGTTTGTATTGATGATTGTGTTTTTAGTATTAATGGTATTATCGGGAATATCATTTACTCTGTTTCATTTTAATCTGGATGAGAAGCTAATCTCTGTAATTGAGCCATGGATCAATGATAAAGCAGGCAGAGATTCAGAATGTGATCAGGATAAGGCATCTTGAAGGGAATCATAACACATGACCATATTACAGCTTAAGTATGTTATTGCCATTGATGAAGAGTGCTCCATGAGGAAGGCGGCTGACAGACTCTATGTGTCACAGCCCGGTCTTTCCAGCGCTGTAAGAGATTTGGAGAACGAACTTGGAATTCAGATCTTTGAGAGAGTTCACAACGGAGTTGTGACTACGGCAGCCGGAGCATCTTTTATTGCATATGCCAGAAATGCGGTTGAGCAGTTTGAGAAGGTTGAGGACAGATACCTTAACGGAAAGGCTGAGAGACCTTCTTTTTCTGTGTCCATGCAGCATTACACAGTTGCTGTAAATGCCTTCATTGAGACTGTTAAGGAATATGATCTTGAGGAGTACCAGTATTATATCCGCGAAACACAGACCAGTGAAGTAATTGAGGACGTCAAGAATCTTAAGAGTGAAGTCGGAGTTATTGCTCTTAGCGATTTCAACAAGAGCACCTTCAAGAAGATTTTTGCTGATGCTTCTCTAGAGTTTCATGAGCTCTTTACCAGAAATACCTATGTATATCTTTCAAAAGATCATCCACTGGCTGACCATGAGGAACTGTCTCTTGAGGATCTTCAGGATTATCCCTGCATGGTTTTTGACCAGGGCGAGAATACTTCCTTCTATTATAGGGAGGAAGCGCTTGCAACCTATGATTACAAGAAGATTATCTGTACCAACGAAAGAGCTACGTCTATCGAGTTGATGCTTGGACTTAACGGCTATGCAGTAGGAGTTGCGATGCTGGGCGACAGCCTTAACTCCAGCAAGATCAAGGTCGTTAAGCTTAAGGAAGATGAGACACTGACCTTTGGTTACATTTCAAGAAAGGGTTCGCAGCTCAGCAAAATGGGACAAGCTTTTGTTGAGAAGCTTGCACAATTTTAAGTCAGAATGATTGAATAATAATATATAGTATTAAGGACGTTTTTTGATGGCATATTTCGTGCCGACAAAAAACGTCTTTTTTTCGCGTGTTTAGAAAAATTTAAGCATGAGTTTATACGTAATTTCGTTACAAATAGTACTATTTATGTATGGCTTTTGTAAGTGCTTTAATTAAGATATAGGAGGTATTGAGATGCGCAAACAATTTCTATCCATAGTTGTGGCTATGGCTGCAACTATCTGCCTTCTTGCAGGATGCGGTAAAGAGACTGCAACCGGCAGCACAGAAACTTCTACCACGGATGTATCTTCTGGGGAAGCAGCTGAAAGCTCCGGTAGTGCAGTTGAGGAATCATGGCCGACAACTCTGACAAATTCCGTTCATAATAGTGCGGCGCCCGATTGGACAGAATATAATCAGCTTATCTTTAATATCAAGAATACCACCGACTATAACGAGCGTGAGAAAATGATGCATCGTGCAGAGGATATTCTAATGTCCACCGGTGCTGTAGTTCCGATCTATTATTATAATGATCCTTATCTCCAGAAGTCATATATTGATGGAGTTTTTTCATCACTTTTCGGGACCAAATATTTCATGTATGCAAAAGGATGCAAAGACAATACCTTAAGGGTAAGCCTTTCATCCGATCCTACATATCTTGATCCGGCACTGAATTCGTCGGTAGACGGAGCGTGCCTTGTGGCAAATACCTTTGCCGGACTCTATACCTATAACGCAGCCGGAGAATGCATTCCTGCTTTGGCTGATGAAGCTAATCCTTATGAAGTGTCTGAGGACGGCCTTTCTTATACCTTCCATTTGAAAAAGGATCTGAAGTGGTCCGATGGCTCACCTCTTACCGCATCGGATTTTGTATATTCCTGGAACAGAGCGGTGAGTTCATCGCTTAATGCTGATTATGCTTATATGTTCAGTAACTTCGCAGGATACGACGACGGCAAAGTAAAAGCAAAAGCCGTGGACGATACCACGCTTACCTTTAATCTGACATCGCCTTGCGCATATATTCTGGACCTCATGGCATTTCCAATCTTTTTCCCTGTGCCTCAAAGCAACGTAGAAGCCGCTGATCCGGAGGGGGTTAATCCCGGCGCCTGGACACAGCAGCCAGGTTTCGTTGTCAGCGGACCATTTATGCTTCAGAGCTGGGAACCGGGCGACAAGATGGTCTATGTCAAGAATCCTTATTTCTATGACGCAGCGAATGTATCTTTTGATCAGCTTATTTACAGCCTTGAATCAGATGAGGGGCTTATATACAACGCATATAAAAATGGTGAGCTGGATTTTGCGGATTCGGTTCCTACTGAAGAAATAGCAGGATTTTTGTCATCCAGTAATCCTGAATTTGTTATAGCTCCCAGCCTTGGAACATATTACTTTGCCTTTAATGTAAACAGCCACCTGTTTGACGGTAAAACTTCCGCACAGGCAGCTGCTATGAGGCGTGCCATAGGGCTCATGGTAGATAGAACATATATTGTTGAGAATATTGGTCAGACAGGTCAGGTTGTGGCAACTTCCTTTATACCGGAGGGAATGCTTGACGGTAACGGAGGTGTGTTTAAGGCAGACGATGCCCAATATTCCTACCCTGATTCATCTTCGACAGGATATTATCCGGCGCAGAAAACAGATGCGTCTGTTTCTGAGGCTAAAGCACTTCTTGAGGAAGCCGGATTTACATTTGGCAGTGATGGCAAGCTTTCTGCGGATACTCCTATAGCCTTTGAATTTTTGACAAATAATAGCGCATCTCACATCCTCGTAGCAGAAGCAATTCAGAAGGATCTGGCAGAGATTGGTATAGAAATGACGATAGTTAAAGAGGATTGGGGAGTTTTTCTTCAGGATCGTAAGGATGGAAACTATGACGTAGCCCGTGAAGGCTGGCTCGCAGATTTTAATGATCCTATAAATATGCTTGAAATGTTTATAACAGATTCAGGAAACAATGACCCTCAGTTCGGCAGAGAGCCGTATGTTGAAGAAGAGTAAGGAGGGAAGCTTTATGTTTAAAAAAACAAGTTTGCTGGCTAAGATGCTTCTTGGAATTATACCGGCGGTTGCGCTTGCACTTATTCTTCTAACTGTAATAAGTGTGAATAAATCATCCGAGGCTATACAGACATTGACTGCCCAGAAAGCAGAGGAGTCGATCCAAGCCAATGTCAGTGATATCAATGGAACTCTTATGACCTTGAGATCCACTGCTACTACACTGGCTAATACAATTGGAGGAACTTACAGCTCGACGGATCTAGATGTATATCAGGCTATTTTCAAAAAAGCTGTATTATCCGATGATGTTATTTCCGGAGCGGGAATATGGTTCAAACAGGGCGTATATGAACACAAGACATACGCCGGCCCATATTGGTACAGGGATGGAAATACGGTTGCATACACAGATGAATACTCAAACGCAGAATACGACTATTTTAATCAGGAATACTACACTATAGCAGCATCTTTGCCTGAAGGACAGTCCAATATAACAAACCCTTACTATGACCCATCAAGCGGCAAGGTAATGGCGACCTGTTCAGCGCCTATCTATGATGTGGCAGGCTATTTTTCAGGATGTGTTACAGTTGATACATATCTTGATTCAATTCAGAAAATGGTAGCGGGAATTTCTCTTGGACAGAATTCAGCCCCTATACTTCTGGATTCTGACGGAATGTATCTCTATGATGTTGATTCCGAAAAGATTGCCAGTGGACTTAACATTGCCAATGACAGCAATACAACCCTTGCAGCCGCCAGCGCACAGGTGATGGCAAATGATAGCGGAATAACTACATTTACTCAGAATGGAGAAAGTTACCTTTTGTTCTACGGAACAGTGCCGGATGTAAACTGGAAACTGGTTGTTACTCTTCAGGAAAAAGAAATGAATGCCACCGTAAGTTCTATCAGATCATTTCTTATTCTCTTAGGCTGTATCGCCCTGGTAATATGCGTAGCTATCATTATTTTCATAGCACTGTCTATTGTCAGAAATGTAAATAGCGTAAAAGAGTTTGCCGGATATCTCGCGAAGGGCGACTTTACAATTAAGAATATCAGAACAAAGAGTTCCGATGAATTGGGACAGATGTCACAGTCTCTTAACAACATGTATGAAAGCAACAAATCTGTTATTTCGCAGGTTTCAGAGGAATCTGACAGGATTGGTGAGGCATCATCCACTCTCGGAAATATGGCAGACCGGCTGACAAATGATTTCCAGACCATAAGAAATAACATGACCGGAGTAAATGATGCCATGATGAGCGCATCAGCTGCTACAGAGGAAGTTAATGCATCTATCGAGGAAGTCAACGCTTCTGTACAGATGTTGTCCGGACAGGCTGATGAAACCAGAACTCAGGCTGAGGATATCCAGCGTAAAGCATCTGATATTGAAGACAATGCAAGAAAAGCCAGCGAAAATGCTGCATTGATAGCGTCCGAAAGAGAAAAAGAAGTTCAGGAGGCCAATGCTCAGGCTGAAGTTGTTAGTGAAATTGGTTCACTTGCCGATTCTATTGCTGAAATAGCTGACCAGATCAATCTTTTGTCTCTTAATGCTTCGATTGAGGCAGCAAGAGCAGGAGAGCATGGTAAAGGCTTTGCGGTTGTTGCTTCCGAGATCAATAAGCTGGCAGGCGAGACAGCGGAGGCCGTAGGCCAGATTCAGGGAACAGTTGATAATGTTCAGGCTGCTTTTGCAAATTTGTTAAGTGCAACGAACCAATTGCTTGTATTCGTTAACGAGACAGTTAAGACAGACTATGATAATTTTGTAAATATTGCTCAGGAATATGGAAACGACGCAGCATCTTTCGGACATCAGTCCAGTGCCATCGCTGAAATGGTTGATACTATCCGAGGTGCAATGACAGAAGTAAGCTCTGCTATCCAGAATATCACAGAGTCTACACAGGATACTGCGAATAGAAGTTCGGAGATAACAGATACTGTTAACACTGTATCCGGCGTTGTAGACAGCGTATCCGATATGTCAGTTCGCCAGCAGGATATATCAAAGAGTCTTTCCGATGTTGTCGGCAAGTTTAAGCTAAAATAAACCTATTGACATCATTCTTTTCAAGGAGTAATATCAACAAAGCGTAAGACAAAGGCGTCTTAGGTCTCTGACCTAAGGCGCCCTTTTTTCGGAAAAAAATAATCGGCGCAGTTGGAGGAGCATATGGCAAAGATAAACAGAAATTATTTAAAACTCCCGGGAAGCTACCTGTTCTCGAGAATAGGACAAAAGGTAGCACAGTATCAGAAAGATCACCCGGAGGCGGAGATTATCAGGCTTGGAATAGGCGATGTAACAAGACCTATTGCTCCTGCTGTTATAGACGCACTTAATAAAGCGGTGGAAGAGATGGGAAATGAAGCCACTTTCAAGGGCTATGCTCCGGATCTGGGCTATGAGTTCTTAAGAAAAGCCATCGCTGAAAACGATTTTGCATCAAGAGGTTGCGATATTTCTCCTGATGAGATCTTTGTTTCCGACGGTGCTAAGTGTGACTGCGGAAATATCCAGGAAATCTTCGGCCTTGATAATGTTATTGCTGTTTGTGACCCTGTTTATCCGGTTTATGTTGACTCCAATGTAATGGCAGGCAGAACCGGTGAATTTGACCCTCAAGCAGACCGCTATAAGGGCGTTATTTACATGCCCTGTAAAGAGGAAAATGGTTTCGCACCGGAACTTCCAAGCGAAGTGCCGGATCTTATATATCTTTGCTTTCCAAATAACCCAACCGGTGCGGTTATTACTAAGGAGAAGCTTCAGAAATTTGTGGACTATGCCAATGAACATGGTTCCATAATTCTTTATGATGCCGCTTACGAGGCTTATATTTCAGAGCCGGATATTCCCCACAGCATCTATGAATGTGATGGGGCAAAAAAGAGCGCGATCGAGTTTAGGTCTTTTTCCAAGACCGCAGGATTTACAGGCCTGAGACTTGGCTTTACTGTTGTGCCAAAAGAGCTTGAGGCAGATGGCGAGAAGTTGTGGCCACTTTGGGCAAGAAGACACGGAACAAAGTACAATGGTGCTCCTTATATCATACAGAGAGCCGGAGAAGCCATCTATACCGAAGAGGGAAAAGCCCAGGTTAAAGAGCAGATCGGCTATTACATGTGGAATGCCAAGTACATTCATGACGGACTTAAAGAAGCCGGATATCAGGTATCAGGCGGCGTTAATGCACCATATATATGGCTTAAGACACCAAATGATATGACCAGTTGGGAGTTTTTTGATACACTTCTTGATAGGGCAAATGTGGTCGGCACACCGGGATCTGGCTTTGGCCCGGGAGGTGAGCACTTCTTCAGACTGACCGGATTTGGCTCAAAAGAAAATACTATTAAAGCTGTGGATAGGATTAAGCAATGCAAGATTTGAGTAGGACTGCGCCATACAAGCGTCTTGGCGAGGAGTGTGGCGTTTTTGGCATGTATGATTTCGACGGTGGAGATGTGGCAACCTCCATCTATTATGGACTGGTCTCTTTGCAGCACAGAGGCCAGGAGAGCTGTGGTATTGCTGTCAGCGATACCAATGGCCCTAAGGGGAAAATTCTAAGTTACAAGGACATGGGTCTCGTTAATGAAGCCTTTACTCATGAAGAGCTGGATAAGCTCAAAGGGGATATTGGCGTTGGTCATGTACGCTATTCTACAGCAGGGAGCAGTACAAGAGAAAATGCACAACCTCTCGTGCTGAACTATGTAAAGGGTACCCTGGCGCTTGCCCACAACGGTAACCTTATCAATGCGCCGGAGCTTCGCAATGAGCTCGCTTATACCGGCGCTATTTTCCAGACAACCATCGACTCAGAAGTAATTGCATATTATATTGCCAGGGAGAGACTGGAGTCAGAGTCTGTCGAGGAGGCAGTTGGAAGGGCTATGCTCAAGATAAAAGGAGCTTATAGCCTTGTTATTGCGTCTCCGAGAAAGCTTATCGGAGCAAGGGATCCGTACGGTTTTAAGCCCCTTGTAATCGGCAGGAGAGAAAACTGCTATGTTCTGGCATCTGAGACCTGTGCTCTGGATACTATCGGAGCTACGTTCATAAGGGATGTGGAGCCCGGTGAGATTGTCACTATTTCTCCGGAGTATGGATTAAGGTCAGATAAGAGCCTTTGTATTCCCGAGGAAAAGCATGCCAGATGTATTTTTGAATACATATATTTCGCAAGGCCTGACAGCAATATTGACGGCGTAAGTGTCTACGATGCAAGAATTGCTGCAGGAAGATTCCTGGCCAAGGATTCTCCTGTAGATGCGGATATGGTAGTTGGCGTGCCGGAATCCGGTAACGTGGCAGCTCTGGGCTATGCGCTAGAGTCGGGAATTCCTTACGGACAGGCCTTTGTAAAGAACTCCTACATCGGCAGAACCTTCATTAAGCCCAAGCAAAAGAACCGTGAATCCAGCGTTCAGGTTAAGCTTAATGCACTTCGCAGCGCCGTTGAGGGTAAGAAAATCATTATGATCGATGATTCAATCGTGCGTGGAACGACTTCGGATAGAATTGTCAGGATGCTTCGCGATGCAGGGGCAAAAGAGGTACACATGAGAGTAAGTTCACCGCCATTCCTGTGGCCCTGCTATTTTGGCACGGATGTGCCCGCAAGGGATCAACTCATTGCCTATAATCGTAACGTGGAGGATATCTGCAAGATCATTGGTGCAGACTCTTTGGCATATCTTGGCATCGAGCGATTGGAAGAGATGGTGGGCGGAAAGCTTGGTATATGCAAGGGCTGCTTTACAGGAAAGTATCCGCTGGATCCGCCGACAACCGATATCAGGGGCGAGTTCGAGAGGTAGAAATGCAGGTAAAACTGCGCACCCCGCTGCATTTTTGAAATTTTAGGAAAAAAGGTGTTGACAAGGTACACTAGTCGGAATATTATGTGAATAACAAAATTGTATACAAGTATTCAGACAGACTCAACAAGGGCGTTGATGGAAAATAAACAGTTTATCTGTTTTCTTTCCACCAGCGCCCTTTTACTGTATACAATCCAAACACTGGTAGGAGATAAGAAATATGTGCTCAATACTGGGAACAACATCTAAAACAATTAAAGAGCAGGAACTGAGACCTTTCTTTGACAGAACGATTCCAAGAGGCCCGGATATGTCAAGGCTTGTGGAAACAAAGATCGGATACCTTGGATTCCACAGACTGGCTATCATGGGACTTCACCTTGAGGGAATGCAACCCTTTGAGCTTGGTGAGAACATGGCGGTCTGCAACGGAGAGATATACGGCTTCAGACAGATCAAAAAAGACCTGGCAAAGAAGGGATACAGCTTTAAGAGCGATTCAGACTGCGAAGTCATCCTTCCACTGTACAGGGAATACGGAAAAGAGATGTGGAAGAAGCTTGGCAGTGAGTTCGCCTGCATAATTTACGACAGTGAAAAGAACGCACTAATAGCCGGAAGAGATCCGATGGGAATAAGACCTCTCTTTTACGGATACGGCGAAGACGGAGCAATCATGTTTGCTTCCGAAGCCTGCAACCTTGAGGGCTTATGCAATGACATTAAGCCGTTCCCTCCGGGACATTACTACGAGGATGGTGAGTTCGTAAGATTTGAGAATCTGACAGATGTTGAACAGTACAGCACATCAAGCGTAGAGGCAGCCTGCAGACAGATCCACGACAGATTCATCAAATCCGTAGAGGACAGAATGGATGCGGATGCACCGTTGGGATTTCTTTTGTCAGGTGGTCTTGATTCAAGTCTTGTATGCGCCATAAGCCAAAGACTTCTGGATGCCAAGGCCGAGAAAGAAAAGACACCAAGAAAGAGAATCAGAACCTTCGCCATAGGAATGGAGAAGGATGCCATAGATCTTAAGTTTGCAAAAGAGGTTGCGGACTTCATCGGATCTGAGCACACAGAAGTGTTCATGACACCGGAACAGGTAATAAGTGAGCTTCCAAATGTCATAAAGCTTCTTGGAACCTGGGACATAACAACAATAAGAGCCAGCATGGGAATGTACCTCTGTTGCAAGTGGATACATGAAAACACCAACGTCAGAGCTCTTATGACCGGAGAGATTTCAGATGAGCTCTTTGGTTACAAATATACAGACTTTGCACCAAACGCTGAAGAATTCCAGAAGGAAGCCAAAAAGAGAGTGGATGAGCTCTACATGTACGACGTACTGAGAGCTGACAGATGCATCAGTGCAAACAGCCTTGAAGCAAGAGTTCCTTTCGGCGATGTTTCTTTTGTCAAATATGTAATGAGCATCGATCCGGAGATAAAACTTAACAAGTACAACATGGGTAAGTACCTGCTAAGGCATGCGTTCGAGGAAGACGACCTTCTTCCGGAGAACATCCTTTGGAGACAGAAAGCAGCTTTCTCAGACGCAGTAGGACACAGCATGGTAGATGACCTTAAGGCCTACGCAGAAGAGAAGTACACAGATGAAGAGTACGAAGAGCTGAGAAAGAAATACACTTACTGCCAGCCATTTACAAAGGAAAGTCTCCTGTACAGAGAAATCTTCGAGGAGTTCTATCCGGGGCAGGCAGAGATGATAAAAGACTTCTGGATGCCAAATAAAGAGTGGGAGGGATGCGATGTAAACGATCCTTCCGCAAGAGTTCTTTCAAACTACGGAGAATCAGGAAGTACACTGGATGAGACCAGTACAGAGAATAGGAGGAGAGCAGTATGAAACAAGAGGCTACACATTTACCTGAACTTTTTGGAAGTTATGTATTCAATGAGGAGACAATGAAGGAAAGGCTCTCAAGCGCATCATTTAAGGCTTGGAAGAAGTGCATCACAGACGGATCTCCATTGGAACTTGCTACAGCTAATGAGATTGCAGAGGCCATGAAGCAGTGGGCCGTTGAAAAGGGTGCAACACACTATACACATTGGTTCCAGCCAATGACCGGAGTTACAGCTGAGAAGCACGATAGCTTCATCGATCCTGTTGGCGGCGGAAAGATCGTCATGGACTTCTCAGGAAAAGAGCTGGTAAGAGGTGAGCCTGATGCTTCCTCATTCCCTTCAGGTGGTCTTCGTGCAACCTTCGAGGCTAGGGGATATACAGCATGGGATCCTACTTCTTTTGCTTTTGTAAAAGACAATTCACTTTATATCCCAACTATCTTCCTTTCATATTCAGGAGAGGCACTTGATAAAAAGACTCCACTTCTTCGTTCAATGGACGCAGTAAGCAAGCAGTCAATAAGAGTATTGAGACTCTTTGGAGATACAGAGACAAAGCGTGTAACAGCACAGTGTGGTCCTGAGCAGGAGTACTTCCTTGTAGATAAGGCTCTTTATAAAGAACGTGAAGATCTGATCATGACAGGAAGAACACTTTTCGGAAACAAGCCTCCTAAGGGGCAGGAACTTGAGGATCACTACTTTGGAGCTATCAAGCCAAGAGTTGCAGCATACATGGAAGATCTTGATAACGAGCTTTGGAAGCTTGGAGTTCTTTCAAAGACAAAGCACAACGAAGTTGCTCCATCACAGCATGAGATGGCTCCTGTTTATTCAGATGCTAACACTGCTTCTGATTCTAACCAGATTGCTATGGATATTATGAAGAAAGTCGCTGACAGACACGGATTTGTATGTCTTCTTCATGAGAAGCCATTTGCAGGCGTTAACGGATCCGGTAAGCATGACAACTGGTCAATCGGAACAGATACAGGTAAGAACTTGCTCAAGCCCGGAAGCACACCAAGCCAGAACGCTCAGTTCCTGTTATTCCTTGCAGCTTTCGTAAAGGGTGTTGATGAGTATCAGGATACACTAAGATGTACAGTTGCATCAGCAGGAAACGATCACAGACTCGGCGCGCAGGAAGCACCGCCTGCAATTATCTCTATCTTCCTTGGTGACGAACTTGAGGCAGTTGTTGAATCAATCATCAGCGGAAAGCCATACAAGGACGGCGGAAAGAAAAAGATTGAGATCGGCATAGATGTTCTTCCTTCAATTCCACAGGATAACACAGACAGAAACAGAACATCACCTATGGCCTTCACGGGAAATAAATTTGAGTTCCGTATGCTTGGATCAGCACAGTCTATCTCAGGTCCAAACATTGCTCTTAACACAATTATGGCGCAGGAGCTAAAGGAGTTTGCTGATAAGCTTGAGAAGTCCAAGAACTTCAATGCAGATCTTCAGAAGCTCATTAAGAAGACATTTACAGAGCATCAGAGAATCATCTTCAACGGCAACGGTTATGATGAGTCCTGGGTAAAAGAGGCTACAAAGAGAGGTCTTTCAAACCTTGTATCCACAGCAGATGCTCTTCCACACTACGCAGACAAAAAGGCAGTTGACCTCTATGTCAGCAACGGCGTATACACAGCAGGCGAGATCGAGGCAAGAGCACTTATCCATGCTGAGACCTATGGTGCTAAGATTGCTATCGAAGCAAACACAATGCTTGATATGATCAGAAGACAGATTCTTCCTGCAGTTTCATCTTATGCAGCAGATCTTTGCGACAGAATGGCAACACTTAAGGCTGCAGGCTGTGTAACAGCTTATGAGACAGACACTTCAAAAGAAGTAGCAGTTCTCACAGATGCGCTTATGAAGCAGTGCCAGAAGCTTGCCAAGGATATGGGCAAGGTTCCTGCAGATCCATGGAAGGCAATGGCATACTACCACAAGACAATTATTGCAGACATGGACGCTGCAAGAAAGTCAGCAGATGCTCTTGAGCTTCTGGTAGACGAGCAGTACTGGCCATTCCCGGTATATTCAGATCTTCTTTTCTCAGAATAAGACATAAAGTTCGGCCAGGGGCGTAAGTTCCTGGCTGAGCTATAGATACGGTTTTAGGAGACAGACTAAGATGAGTAATTTGCTTTACAACGACAACATTGAGCGAGACGCCTGTGGAATCGGCGCAGTAGTTAATATAGACGGACATGCTGATGTAAAAGCCCTTGATGATGCCCTTAGCATCGTGGAGAAGCTTGAGCACCGCGCAGGTAAAGATGCCAGTGGAAAAGTCGGAGATGGCGTAGGAATTCTTCTTCAGATATCCCACAGATTCTTTTCAAAGGCCGCAAGAGTTTGCGGAGTGGAGCTTAAAGACGCAAGAGATTACGGAATCGGAATGTTCTTTTTCCCGCAGAATGAGCTTAAGAGAACCTTCGCAAAAAGAATGTTTGAAGTAATCTGCGAAAAGAGCGGGATGAAATTCCTTGGATGGAGAGATGTTCCTGTTCATCCGGAAATTCTCGGTGATATGGCAAGAGATTGCATGCCGTTCATTTGTCAGTGCTTTATCGAAAGACCTGAGGATGTGGAGAGGGGAATCGACTTTGATCGTAAACTTTACATTTGCAGAAGAGAATTTGAGCAGAGTTCAGAGGATACCTATATCACATCTTTGTCTTCAAGAACTATCGTAT